>Ga0310691_10000683_pt1 | contig 59314 bp, 57 predicted proteins | sample 176DNAGHGlowgp2_FD_203887 | JGI IMG/M metagenome (GOLD analysis project Ga0310691, IMG submission 203887) | Sheep rumen microbial communities from Palmerston North, Manawatu-Wanganui, New Zealand - 1766 DNA GHGlow gp2 (v2) (version 2) | ecosystem: Host-associated > Mammals > Digestive system >... | reverse complement strand
CCTATCCAATTTTCTACCACTCTCTTGCTGATAATAAAACACATGCAATGGCTTTTGGTGAAGAATCACGAGGAACACAGGCTTTATTCTGTAAACTTAATAATTACTTTGAAGTATTAAATTCTGGCGGTGTGCTTGTTCTTGATGAGTTTGACATCAACCTTCATCCAGATATTCTTCCTTATATTTTGGACTGGTTTATCAAAGCAGAAAATAATCCGAAACATGCTCAGATTCTTTTTACAACTCACAACGTAGATATCATGGATATTCTTGGTCGCTATCGTACCTATCTTTTTGAAAAAGAAGATGGTGAAAGTTTCTGCTACCGTCTTGATGAACCAAAATCACCAAGTTTGCGAAATGACCGACCGCTTTCCGTTCCTTACAGAAAACACTTGATTGGAGGCTTCCCAAAAATTGGCACCAAAGAAGACTAATCCAAGAAAAGAATGTTTTCTCTTTAATCTTCCAGCCCAAGATTTTGTCTCAGAAATTTCTGATGTAAAGGGAAAGCTGTCTTTTAGTCTAAAATATTTTGATGGAAGCCAGGAAGCAGGACAGGATTTTAAAGACTGGAATGATAAACAAAAACAGGAATTGCTAGAAAAACTCCGTGATTATTCCCGGGAAAGTAAACAGTATTGGCTTAACCAGCGAGTTGGAGGTGGAGGACTTAAAGTTCTGGAAATTTATGGTGAGTTTCCTAGAAATACAGATTTTAAATATCCTCGTCATGTGCCTTCTGGTGTACGATGGTCAAGATTCAGAATGGAAAGTGCAATGCGTCTTGTCGGCTTTTTTATCGATGAAGAACAGTCAAAAGAAGTCAATTTATCAACAGATATATTTTATATAGTTTTTTTGGATAGAGAACATAGATTTTATAAAATGGAAAAAAAGTAAACGTATTTTAGTTTCTATGTACCTATGAGCGGACAGGTGGAGGTGAAGTAATTATGGTAGAAATTATAAGTATATCCATTGCGGCTATTTCTCTAATAATATCTGTCTATGTGCTTTTTCGTGATAAGAAGCAATCCAAATTTGATTTGCTCATGTCTTTCTATGACAGACTTGAAGCTGCAAACTCTGAACTGCAACTAGCTAAAGAAACAGAAGCTGCACAAAAGCTTCAAATGAAAGTTGATGGCGAACTCGAAACTGCTTGCTTCATGCTGTACAAAAAGAAGCTGGATGCAGATTTATTTTATCATTTGTATGCAGAGTGGCTAAAAGCAAGAGAGCGAGCCCTTTCCCAAAGCAAAGATTTATACAAATATCTCGGAAAATCATATACGATTTGGGCGATAAAACAAGGAAATGAAAAAGGGTATTTTCAACCGGATAATAATTTTGCAGGTGATATGACAAAATATGCTGTGGAACTTGCTTCTAAGAACGAGCAGGTTGAGGTGAAATAATGGAAATTGATATAACTACTATGGAGAATATAAGATGTCAGTAAAAACACTTTCAGTTTCAACTCTTGAATTACACTACGATTTTTTTGATAAGCAGCATCGTATTGATGCATTTGTTCAGAATAATTGCGAAAAAGCTCTGCTTACATTGATGAAGGAAGTTTCTTCTTATTTCGATATACCATATATCATTGAAACAGAATTAACAAAAGAAGGCGGAATAAGAAAGTATTTTAATTTCATACCCTACACAAAAATTTCTAAGAAGGAAATTCAAAAAAGTAATCTTGATATACGAACACAATTGATTGTTGCAATTATAGCATCCTTAATGCTTTCTCCTGTTAGCGCCGGATTAACAGGAGTTGTTAATAATGCGATAAATCGTGTTTTTGCAGATAAAGAGTTAGAGGAATTGGATAAAGATATAAAAAGAGAAACATTAGCAAAATTAAGATTGGAACGCCAGGATCAACAAGAAGAACTGGAAAACAACAGAGTTATTAGAAAAGCAAAATCTGATTTTTATAAAGCATTGTATGATTATTCACGTTTAGATAGTGTTTCTTTCACCGAAGAAGATTTATTAAAAAATGAAGTCGTAAAACACCCTAAGATTCTTAGAAATGATTTTGATGGTTTTATTTTAACTGATGAACTTCTAGATGATGTTTTTGTTGAATCAGTTCCAGTTGTAATAATTTCTCCAGTTCTTGATAATGGAAATAAAAAACGGACTTGGAAAGGTATTTATAATGGAGACGTCGTTAATCTTCATATAAAATCGCAAGATTTCCTTTCTAGCGTTGATGAAGGCCTCATAGAATTTAAGCATGGCTTTATTATAACCTGCAATATTAGAATTGAATGTAAAAAACTTCAGAATGGAAAAGAATCGAAAACTTATATCGTAACTGAAGTTCTTAATTACATTATTGATGATAAATTGTGCGAGACGTTAGAAGGAAAACGCTATAAACAAAGAAAAGCTGATGAAGAAGCAATGCAAGAATTTGATTTTGGAGATGATTAATGAATTCTGATTGCCTTTTCCGCTATCCATATATAGATTTTCTAAAGTCACTAATTACAAATCAGAGTGATAATCCAAAGAATACTCTTCTACCATTGATTATGAGCGGATAAGTGAAGGTTATGTAATGGATTATTGTGATTTAATTAATAATTCAAAAACCATCCCTATGTTTAATATTTATGTTGGTACTAATTCTCTAGAAGATGTTATTATAAATTTATATAGGAGAAACCATTTTGTTTAATAAAAAAAGAAATAAAATTGTTTTTAGGACAAAAAATTGTTCTCAATTAACAAATGATGAAATATTGATGTGTTCTGATTTATTTTCTCATCATTATGGGATTTATAGTAAAAAATCTCCAATAAACCCTGGAAAAAATATAAAGTTAGGCCCAAAATATTACAGAGAACATTTTGTAAATAATCAAAAAGCATATTGTTCTTTGGCTTTTTACAAGAATAAAATTGTTGGACAAGCTTTTTATATTCTATTGAAAACAAATACAGGATACCTTTCTTGGATTACTCAGTTAGTTGTCCACAAACGATTTAGAAATCGAGGAATTGCAAGAAGATTATTGATTTCTGTCTGGGGATTTTCAGGCGATAGAGCCTGGGGATTAGCAACCTCAAATCCTTTAACTGTTAAAACGCTTGAATCTGCAACATTTAGAAAAGTTACATTTACAACTATGCAACGAAATATTTCAGAATTACAACAAATAGCAAAAGAAGTTGATTTTATTTCTTCGAGGACTCTTGATATAACTTCAGAGAATGCTGTAGTGAATACAGAGTTTTTTGTTGACCATAAATATATTAATCAAAATATAAAAAAATATGGAAATAAAAAATGGCCATATCAAAAACTTGAGGAAGGTTATGAATGGCTAGCATTTACATTTCAAGGTCAGCCAATCAAAGATTTTCAGAAAAAAGAATTAAATTATATTTTTAAACATTCAGAAAACTGTCTAAAAGACGCATATTCCAGAATGGATATGCAAAATCAAGGATGGACAAAAGGGACTATTAAAGAGTGTGATTTTATAGAAGCTTTCTTTTATGATAAAAGCAAAGCTATTATAGATTTTGGATGTGGTACAGGAAGGCATTTATTAGAGTTGAAAAAGCGAGGCTTTTCGGATCTTACTGGAATAGATTTTTCTGAAAACAACATTCAAAAGTGTAAAAAATTATCATCAAATATTAATTTTTTTATTTCTGATTGTAGAAAATATAAGAAATTCAATAAATATACATATGCATTATGTCTTTATGATGTTGTTGGTTCATTTTCAAATGAAAAAGAAAATATTCGAATTCTAAAAAACTTGTATTATTCTCTTAAGTTCAATGGGCGAGCAATTATATCTGTGATGAATATGGAATTAACAAAAAATATAGCTAAAGAATCAAATATTATTGATATATATAAAAGCCCTCAAAAATTATTCAAATTGAAAGCATCAAATACTATGCAGAAAACTGGAAACATTTTTAATCCAGATTATTTTATTATTGATAAAGAAACTGAATGTGTTTTTAGAAAAGAGCAGTTTATTAGGGATGGATTAATTGCTGCAGAATATATAGTACGCGATAGACGTTATACTATGGATCATATTTCTAGTATAGTACGAAGAATTGGATTTAAGATACTTGATGCTCGTTATGTTAGGGCTGGTGATTGGGATAATAAATTGTCTCCTACGAATTTAAATGCAAAAGAAATCTTATTAGTAGTTTCAAAATGACAGATTACCTTTCCCGTCAGCCATATCTCGATCTTCTCATATCAATAATTGCAAATCAAAAAGACAATCAAACTGGTTATTCTTTTGCGATTGACGGTGAATGGGGCTCTGGAAAAACATGGATTTTGCAGGAACTTGAAAAGCAACTCTTAGGAGATAAAGACAATAGATATTTAATCTTCCATTACAATGCCTGGGAGAATGATTTCTATGATGAACCGCTGGTTGCAATTCTTTCGGTGATGATTGAGAAACTGAATCATGTTGCATCTCAAAAATCTCTTTATGAAGCTGCTATAGATGAATTATTAAGACAAGCTTCTGCTGATTTACTTACTTTAGTTTCTGGAATTGTAAAGGAAGTTACCAAAATTGATGCAGAGAAAATTATAAAACGCAAAAATGGATTTTTCAGTAGAATTAAAGAAAATACAAAACTTACTGCAAAAGATATTAATACACTAATTCCATTGCAGCATACTTTACAGGAAGTCCATAATAATCTTAAAAGGCTTTCTGAAAAGTTCCATATAATTCTTGTAGTTGACGAATTAGACCGCTGCCTACCGGAATATGCAATAAAAGTTTTGGAACGTCTGCATCATGTTTGTAATGAAATGCCGATAGTTCAGATTTTAGCAATAAACAAAAAAATTTTTTCTGAAAGCATATCTTTTGTATTTGGAAAAACAGTTTCAGATAAAGAAAACATAAATGCCTGGAAAGAAGCATTTACCGATAACTACCTTCAGAAATTTGTTGATGCCGTGATTCACTTACCAAATGGAAAACCTGATAGTCGTCTTGAAATTTTGAACGGTCTCGAAAAAGAGTTTAGGCCCTATATTCGTTCAGACAATATTGGAAGGGATTGTATTAAAATTGATGATAATTTCCTTGCTTCGTTTATATCTTCTTTGATGAATGGAGTTGAAAGGAGGCTTCAGGAGAAAATCTTTAAACAGGTTGCCTTGTGTCACGAATTAACAATTAAAAGCGGGATAAAGATTGAAAAGGAGGAAATAACTTATGCATTCCTAATCTATGAAATTCTATCATGTATTTCTAAATATGTGTTTCATTCAAACAAGCAATTCATGCTTAGAGAATCAACAAAGAGGCAAAGTTATATTCTTTCGTTTTCCAAAAATGATGAATTCTCAAGAACATTTTATGAAGAAAAACATCACATAATTAATTCAAATGTAGAAGACTTTTTTTCTGTCCCCACAAATCAAAATCATACCGGCCAATTCCTTGATTCAGTTTTTATTAGAGATACAAAAACCTATTTGATGGCTTTTTTTTCAGATCCTCCTCACTTTTCATACAAAAGTTTTGAGAGTCATGTTTGGGATTGGATAGGAGAATATAAAGTATTTCTCAAAAAATATGATGAAATAATGGATATGTTGGTTGTAAAATAGATTCAAAATGGAGTAATTTAACAAAAATTAAAGACTGATTATCTTGCTACAATCCCCATAAAATTCCTTAAAAAAAATCACCCTGCTTCATTTCTTGCTACACCCCTTGATTTATAATGGTGACAGAAGTAGAGGGAAAAATCCCGAAGAGGAGGAAGATTATGGAAAGGCAGATTTTGATTAAGACGGCAGAGGCCTGGTTTGAATTCAGCAAGAGCAGAACCGGCCAGATTGATTTTGTTGGAAAAGTGGCGGAGACGCTAAGGGAAGATGAACTTTTGAAAGGGAGCTATCAGAAAATCGCTTCCAGTGCATATTTTACTCCAAACTGCTACATCTATTTGCAGGAATGGGAAAACGCAAATCCTTTTGTCTATGTCGCAGGCGATGTTGACGTTTCCGATTCCGACACCTTTGATTTTCTTGTTCACATCGGGCCGCTCCTTGCCGCAGTGGACTCAAAGGATTCTCTTTTGGCGGGGGAGCTCTATCTTCGCCGCAGATCAGTGTTTGAGAAATTCCCCCAGCTGTCTTCATTCATTATGGAAGATCTTTGTGCGGAAATTCTTTTTTCACTCTGCTACGGAGAAATGCAGAATGTTGAGCCAGATTCAATTCCCCTTTTGTTCAACTCGGCAAAAAAGAAGCTGGACTTTGACTCAAGCCGGGAAAGTCTGGATCAGGCCTTCATGCGCTACTTTAAGGACAATGCCGTGACACTAACCCTTCCCCTTGTTGGAACCTGTTATTACGACTGGGAAGACGAAATGTGCCCCTACGTTCTGGAAAAACTCTGCGACAACCTGAGCGCGGAAAATCTTCTTGGAGATGCAAAAAAAATCCGCGGGGCAAAGCATGACTTTTACAAAAGCCTCGAATGTGCGGTACAGGCTGAACCCTACAATCCTCACGACCGCAACGCGATCATCGTGTGCATTGAAAATCCTGGAGCCAAAATCAGTGGAAATCCTGGACTTGAAAAAGCCGGTCACATTCGGGCCCTTGCCGCAAAAATCATCCGCGAGTCTAAGTCGAAAAAGATGAGCTACGACGGAAAGCTGTGCAGTTTGAGCGACAGCACAATTTGCGTAAAGGTGACAGTGTAGGAAAAGGAGAAAGACGAAAATTCTGCATCATGGTTCTTCTCAAGCGAAGAATTGCAGAATGGGAGCGATTAAAAGACTCAGATGATGAAGTTACTATGAAGAATGACAAGTTTGTACATTAAAAAAAAATCAAAGTTGTGGTATAATGGGAGGAGGGGTGAAAGAAGTGGCTTGGCGAAAACTTTTTATGCTGAATCCTATAATAAATACTAAGGAGTAAATGAAATGCAATTTGATATTGAAATTTGCAAACTGAACCCTATAATAGAGATGTGAGAAGAAAAAATGAGTATTACTACCGAAGATGAAGAACTTTATAATGAATTTCATAAGCGATTTCCATTGGAAAAGATGAAAACTATTTCTTTGGAAGAGTATACAAATTTAGAAAAAAACTCTTTTTGCTATTGGGTTGAAAATAAACTAAATAACTGGGGAAATATACACGGAGCTACTTCTTACAAATTTGGTATTTACAGATGGAATAAAGAACCGGAAAAAAATAAGACAAGCATTCTCGCTGATGACAAATATGCGTGGCAGGATAGGTTTGGCAAGAGCCCAGAAGAGGCATTTGAAAATGTCCGTAATAAAATAGTAAAGATAATTGAAGCTTCAAAAAATCAAGACTATAAGACAATTGATGACATCGATATAAGCGAAATGTTCAAATGGAAGATAGCCTTTTTGTATTCTGAAAAAAAATTGATTAATTGGTTCAGCCGTGCATCATTATTCTGTTTTGCTAAATATTTGGGAAAGGAATTTGATGAAAATACACCTACGTCATATCTTCAAAGTTTTTTGATGAAAAAGAAAGGTGACAAATCATTGGAAGTTTTTAGTGAAGAATTACTGCCTATTTGGAAGAAATATAAACAAGAAATAAACGGTAACGATATTTATGAAGGAAACAAAATGACAGATAATGATGATGCAATAGAACAATACAAATTCCTCTTACTTAACTCTCACAACCTAATTCTCCACGGAGCACCGGGGACAGGGAAAACTCATTTAGCAAAAGATATAGCGGCCTACATGCATTTTAGTAAGCAGTATTCTGATTTGTCAGATGATGAAAAAAAGCAATTGTCAGAATATGTCGGCTTCGTGCAGTTTCACCCAAGCTACGACTACACCGATTTTGTGGAAGGCTTGCGGCCTGTAAGCGACGGTGGCAGTGGACAGATTGGTTTTGAGCGCAAGGACGGTGTGTTCAAGAAGTTCTGCGAGAAGGCGTTGCTTTCTACGTCTACAAGCAATGATTTTTTGAAAGATTTGAATGACAATCCAACAATTTGGAAAGTTTCATTGGAAGGAACTGGCGATAATCCAACAAGAAAAGATTGCTTGGAAAATGGGTATATTCGTATTGGTTGGCATGAATATGGCGATGTTGTTGATTTCTCAAAATTTGATGGATATACTGAGTATGGTGGCAGCAATGTTTTAGTAGCATTTCAACATAAGATGCGAGTGGGTGACATAGTGCTATCCTGTTGGTCATCTACAGAAATAGATGCCATTGGAATTGTTACTGGTGAATATGAATATAGAAGCGAAGGTGGAGATTATCCTCGGTATAGGGCAGTAAAGTGGTTAGTTAAGGGAATAAGGGAAAATATTGTCGAACGAAACAGCGGTAAAACATTGACACTTGCTAGCGTGTACAAACTTTCAATTTCGATGAAAGATGTTCTTGAAATTGTGAATAAATATCAAGGACAAAATCTACCAAACCCGTCAACCAAAAACTTTGTCTTCATCATCGATGAAATCAACCGAGGAGAGATGAGCAAGATTTTCGGTGAATTGTTTTTCTCCATTGACCCTGGATATCGTGGAAAAGATGGTTTGATTAAAACACAGTATCAAAACCTGATAACCGAAAGCAATGTATTTTACAACGGATTCTATGTTCCCGAAAACGTATACATCATCGGCACGATGAACGACATTGACCGCAACGTTGAGAGCATGGATTTTGCTTTCCGCAGACGCTTCACTTTTAAGGAAATAACGGCAAAAGACACGCAGGAGCAGATTCTTTCAGGGCTTGATTATTCAATCAGAGAAGAGGCAATCAAGCGCATGGACTCACTTAATGACGCGATTTCTAAAGTCGAAGGGCTTTCATCTTCTTATCACATCGGTGGCGCATATTTCTTGAAACTCAAAGATTTTGATGGAACATCTGATGAAAGATTTTCACAACTCTGGGACTATCATCTTGAGGGATTGCTTCGTGAATATCTTCGCGGAATGGAAAATGAGGAAGATGAGCTTGATAAGCTTAAAAAGGCTTATGAAAATGACAATCTGATGAAAGAAAAATAAAAAAATATAGGAGTAAAAGTAAATAAAATAAAGCAAAAAAACAAATATAGTGCTATAATGGACACGGAGGTAAATTATGTCAGATTTTGCTTATGCGTATTTTAATTCCGAACTTGATAAACTGGATGTTCCTGCATTGGAAGGTATTTTTGAAAAGGTAAAGGCTTTACTGGCAAAAAAGAAAACTTCTCAAAATGATTCCGAAGTTGATATGGCTGAGGTTGAGCGTATAAATGCTGTATATGACAAGATTCCTGCCGAGGAACAACTCGCTATTGCACATTCGTCCATGCGTACAATGTGGGAGGCATTAAAAGATGACACGTGGTGAGATTTGGTGGGACGATTTTGGTTTGGCCTATGGAAGCATGACTCAAGGACGTAGACCTGCAATAATCGTGCAGAACGATAATTTTAATGCAAGTCGTATTATGACAACTGTAGTTGTTCCTCTTACAACAAATCTTATTTTGGCAGATTATAAAGACAACATTTTATTGGAAAAATCTGTTACAAAACTTTTCAAAGATTCTGTTGCACTGATTCCACAAGTAGGAAGCGTAGATAAATCATGCCTTATTGAAAAGGTGTCAAAGCTTTCTCCTGCAAAGATGTTGGAAATTTCTAGCGCACTTTCAGATTTATTGTCAATATAGCACTTATGAATCTTAATACAACCGACAATAACTGTGGAGTGAGTTTTACATCTTTGGGCGGAACTGACCGCGACTATCAGAACCTGTCAAAAATTGCCAACACACCGATTGCAGAGCTTGCAAAAAACAATCCGGCCCTTTTGATTTTTCCGCAAGTGTTGGGCGCGCATGACGACGGCATCGAGGAGCAGGAAATTTTCAATCTGCATGGGGATTCTGAAAAACTGGAAAATGTTCTGCTTAAGACCGGCAACCTGATGGGCTTTATTGGAATCGGTGGAACACAGCTAAAAATCACATCGCGTTTTTCTTCTGACGACAAGAGCGATTATTTTCTTCATTACATGCTGCAAAAAGTTTTTTCCATAAATCTATTTGACTGGGAACATTCAACCTCAAATGACGGCCAGCTTGACTTATTAATGTTCGCCTTTCCTTTACTTTTGAAAAAGGCGCTTGCCCAGGGAATCTTTAGGCAGTACCAGACCTTTAACCGGAACGACGCAAATGTGAAGGGTGCGATTGATGTTAGCCGCCACATCAGACAGAACATTCCCTTTGGCGGGAAAATTGCATACAAGAGCCGGGAGCGTAGTTTTGACAATCCTGTAACAGAACTTATCCGCCACACAATCGAATATATCAGGACAAAGGCATTCGTAAAAGATATTCTTACCAATGAGCCGGAGACAAAAATCTGTGTGCAGGAAATCATAGAGGCAACGCAAAGCTATGACATCCACAATCGCGAAAAAGTGATTGCACAAAATCTTAAGCCCATAACCCATCCCTATTACACAGCCTATAAGCCGCTCCAAAATCTCTGCCTTTCAATTTTGCGCCACAAGAAAATCGGCTACGGGAATTCAAAAAACAAGGCATACGGAATTCTCTTTGACGGTGCATGGCTTTGGGAAGAATATTTGGCTACGATTCTAGTTCCGGCGGGATTCAAGCACCCGAGAAACAAAGCTGCCGATGGAGCAATAAAAGTTTACGATGGAAATCCCCGCTATCCAGATTTTTACAAGGGAAAGCAGGTGGAAAGATTGCAAACGTCAGAATCAAACTTTGTCCTTGATGCAAAATACAAACACCTTGATAATCATAGACCGGACAGTGACGAAATTAGCGCAACTTTTTCAAGAGATGATTTGCATCAGCTAATCACATACATGTACATTTTGCCGGCTAAGCAGGGAGGGCTTATTTATCCCTACGACAAAGCTGATAAAAGAAATAATCCAGAAATCATAATCAGTAAGCCCAAAAATCTTTATGGCAATGGCGGACAAATTGCAACTTACGGAATTCCCATTCCCACTAAAGAGAATTATTCCGATTTTATAGAGCACATGAAATCTATTGAAACCATCCTAAGGAGACCCCTATGCCCCACGACCTGACCCGATTCAAAAAAGCACAAGAACACGACTACGAAACTGCTCTTACAGAAATCCGTAGCGGACAAAAGCAGAGCCACTGGATGTGGTACATCTTTCCTCAGCTGGATGGCTTGGGATTCAGTGAGATTTCACAATACTATGGAATCAAAGGAATTGAAGAAGCGAGAGCCTATCTTGCGGATGATTTTCTCCGCTCGCATCTTGTGGAAATTTCTGAAAGCCTCCTTGCACTTGAGTCAAACAACGCAACTCAGGTGATGGGCTACCCTGACGACTTAAAGCTAAAATCTTCCATGACGCTTTTTTTGCTTGCATCTGGACATAATGCAAAATATGAAAAGGAAGCTAAGGTGTTTAAGGCTGTGCTGGATAAATATTTTGGCGGCGAGATGGACGGACAAACGGTTAAGATGGTGCAGAAATAAAAATTGAGAAATAATTTTTTCCGTGATATACTGGGTTCATCTTAAGCGAATAAAAAGGAGTCTCCCATGATCAAAGTCTACTGTTACGACCGCTGTTCCACATGCAAAAAGGCTCTTGCCTGGCTTGAGGCAAATGGTGTGGACTACAAGAAAATCGACATTAAGGGTGAGCATCCGGACGAAAAGACATTGCGTGCGCTGCATAAAAAATCCGGGCTACCGCTTAAAAAGTTTTTCAACACCAGCGGAATCCTTTACCGAGAGATGGAACTTTCCGCAAAACTTCCGGGCATGAGCGAGGATGAGCAGTTTAAGCTTTTGGCAAGTGACGGCATGCTGGTAAAAAGACCCCTGCTTGTAACCGACGATGCAGTCTGCACGGGCTTTAAAGAAGCGGAATGGAAAGAGGTTCTGAAGGTGTAAGGAAGTGATATGATTTGGATTTTTGGTACAAACAAAAACTTTGACGTTAAGACTGCCCAGCGTTTTTTCAAGGAACGGCGCATTCAATTTCAATTCGTAGATGCAATCGAAGCGATGACCGACACAAAGTTAAAGGATTACGCAAGCATTGCCTATCTTGACGACAGCGAAAAAGAAGGCAAGCTTTTAAGGCAACCCGTCTGCCGCAATGGAAAGGTGTCCGCTACGGTGGGGCTTGCCACAAAGACATGGGAAGGCTGGAGATAAAATTCGGTTAGCGATTGGAGTGGCGCCGAAGGCGTTCCGGAGCGACCGTATGGGAGCGGAGGAATGGAGCGCGTAAGACGCGGAACCTCGGAAAGCGCGACCTGCCGCGAGGCAGGGAACCGCCAAAAAAACTATTTCATCATTGCCTTTAGATCTGCAAAACGTCCTTTTTCGTCCGTATGGGCTGAGTTGTGTCTTGCAACTTGGGCTATTCCGCACATTTCCGAAATCGTATGATAGCCGTGACTTTTCATGAAGCAGCGGATACCGTTTTGTATGTCGATAGCAACGTTAGGGTTTGTGAATTTTGCCTGACCGATTTCAACAGCACTGGCACCAGCCATGATGAACTCAACGGCATCCTGCCAAGTGCATATTCCGCCGATTCCGATAACGGGAACTCTCTGCTCGGGTGGCAGCTTGTTTATCTCCTGAACCACGTCATATACAATCCTAAGAGCAAGCGGCTTTAGCCCTGGACCTGAATAACCTGCGTGCACGTTGTTGAAAAATGGCTTTCCCTTTTCTATGTCGATTGCAACTCCGTGAATCATGTTTATCAGGCTGATTGCATTTGCACCGGCTTTTATACATGCGATTGCTATTGGCCGGTTGTCGGCAGCGTTTGGAGAAAGCTTTACCATCAGGGGTTTTTTTGTTACGGCCCTGACTGCAGAAACGCAATAGTAAGCGGTGTCTGCGCTCATTCCCCATGCAAGTCCGGCTGCTTTGATATTGGGGCAGCTGATGTTAAGCTCTATCATGTCGCAGTCGGTCTTGTCCAGAAGCTTTGCTCCTTCCACATAGGATTCTATGTCACTTCCGGCGAGGTTCGTTATTACAACAGGGCCAAGGCCAGTCATCTTGGGGAGGAGATGCTCTATGTAATAGGGAATGCCTGGATTCTGCAGGCCTATGGAATTCATGTTTCCGCCCGCAACTTCTAGGCTGCGCTCGCCATGGTTTCCTTCGCGGGCTTCGAGGGTAACGCCCTTGGAGACAATTCCTCCCCAAGCAGCAACGTCGCTTACCCCGCGAAAGTTCTGGCCGAATGCAAAAGTTCCTCCGCTTGCAATTGTGGGATTCTTAAAATGTACTCCGGCAATGTTTACGCTCAGGTCAGGTTCTTCATCTTGGTTCAGGGCTTTGCGGCGTGGAGAAGGGGCTTCAAAGATTATTTTATCGGCTTCAAAAACAGGGCCATCCTTGCAGCAGCGCTTGAGGCCATTTGTGGTTTCTATCGTACAGCCAAGGCAGGCTCCCAGTCCGCAGAGCATTCTGTGCTCCATGCTGATGTAGCATTTGATTCCCAGTTCTGCGGCAAGATTTTTTATGTATACTAGGGCGGGGGTGGGACCACAGGCGAGTATCAGTTTGTAGCCGGCTTTTAGGACTGCTTCTTTTGTGAGTGCGCAGGGCAGCATTCCTTTTAGTCCGCAGGAGCCGTCATCCGTGGTGATTTGGAGGCTGTTTGCGTGGACTCTTTCGAGACCGTATGAGCCTGATTTGAAGGCAGCATAAAAATCGTAGGAAGCATCCGGTAGGTTGTGTGCAAGGTTTGCCACAGGTGCGACGCCGATTCCTCCGCCGACTATGCAGATTTTTGCCTTGTCTGGATTTTCCTCTGCAATTTTGCGGCATTCATCCAAGGGCCAGGCTTTTCCTAGGGGGCCTATTACGGAAATGTCATCCCAGAGGGTCATGTGGCAAAGCTCACCGGTTCCGCGGCCTTTTTCCAGAATCATAAACTGTACGAGAATCTTTTTTTTGCCCTCGTTGCTTGTCCACTCTTCTGAATGGTATACGCTTACAGGTCTGTTGTAGTGAACGGCGGACTTTGCGCTTCTGATTAGGTAGAATTGGCCTGCTTTTGGAGAAAGCTGGCTTGCCCTTTCGCATTCAATGGTAGTCTGCAAGAGATAGACGTTAGGCTGCCCTTCAATTCTTTCCAGCCGCTCAACCTTTGTCTTTCCGTAAAACTGAAGGCCCTTTCCGTTTTCATCAATTTCTGCTATGTCCATGTCCGTTCACCTTTTCCTAAGACTTTTTACCCTGGTTTGCAACGGCTTCCATTTTTGCTTTTAAGGCATCCTGGTCGCCAAGATAGTAGTGCCTGATTACGTTAAATCCGTCGTCAAACTCGTAGACAAGTGGAGTGCCTGTGGGAATGTTTACCTCAAGGATTTCCTCCGGGCTAAGGTTGTCTAGGTATTTTACCAGTGCACGGAGGCTGTTTCCGTGGGCTGCAATTATTACCCGCTTTCCGGCCTTCATCTGGGGCTTGATTTCTTCTAGGAAATAGGGAACTACGCGGTCAATCGTTGTCTCAAGGCTTTCGTTTTGCGGAAGAAAACTCGGATCAACGTTCCTGTACATGGCCTGTTTTTTTGCTGAACGCTCGTCATCATCGGGAAGAAGGGGAGGCTTTACGTCAAAGGACCTGCGCCAGATTTTTACCTGTGCCTCGCCAAATTTTTCCGCCGCTTCAGCCTTGTTCTTTCCTTGAAGGTCGCCATAATGGCGTTCGTTGAGCTTCCACGTTTTGATTACCGGAAGCCATTCCCTGTCCATTTCACAGAGGATTCCGTTAAGGGTGTGAATCGCCCGCTTTAGATAAGATGTGTAGCAGATGTCAAAATCGTATCCCTCATCCTTTAAAAGCTTTCCTGCAGCCTTTGCCTCCTCCCGGCCCTTGTCGGAAAGTTCCACGTCAGTCCAACCCGTAAAAAGATTCAGCTTATTCCATTCGCTTTCGCCGTGCCTGACCAGTACAAGTTTTGTCATTTCCTTTTCTCCTTAAAAATAGTTGCTTAAAGCTAACTGTTATACAATATCATTTTCGTATGAAGTTAGCAATAGCTTACAATAATTTTTTATTGTGGACTTTGCGTATGCGGCTAAAGTTAGCATTGACAAACTTTAGAAAGCCCTGTATATTGCAGTTTGTTAGCTAATGCTAACGAACAAAAAAGAAACTTTATCTAACAGAGGTGATTTATGAAAGCTGCTGTAATTTATGCAAGTACAACTGGAAACACAGAGGCGATGGCAAATGCAATATCAGAAGCGGTAAAGGCTTCCGGGGCGGAAGTCGTTTTTGCAAGTGCTGACGGTGCCGAAAAAGAAGCGGTAACTGCCTGTGATGTAATTCTTCTTGGAAGTCCTGCAATGGGTGACGAAGTCCTAGAAGATTCCATGGAAGAATTCTATTCAGGAATTGAAGCTTCTCTTGGCGGTAAAAAAGTTGCAATATTTGGTTCCTATGACTGGGGCGATGGCCAGTGGCTCCGCGATTGGAACGACCGTCTTTCAAATGCTGGGGCTGTAAGTGTTGCAGAACCGCTTATGGTTCACCTTACGCCGGAAGATGCAGATCTTGAAAAGTGCAGGGAATGGGCAGCTTCTGCCGTAAAATAGGCTTTTAGAGGTGAGGGGGCTTGTAGATATGCATTGCATTTTGCAGGCCACTCTGACTTGCGCTTTTGGATAACGAAATGAATTTTAATCAAATGCTGATTCATCATTGTGCGCCAACCATTTGCAATATCAAGCCGGGGAATATTTTTTTTGTCCAAAACAGGTTGTATTCCAAAGTTGGACTTGAGGCTTGGAGGAAAGAATCTTCAAAACTGGGGATAAGCCTTTTCTCAGTTAGGATTTCGAAAACATCAAGGGCAATACTCGCATTGAATGTAGGGTGGGCAGCCGATATTTTACGAGACGGTTTTGTAAAAGAATACCTTGAAGGCAAGGGCTATGCGGTGGCAGATGCCAGGGACTTTGTAAGGGAATTGTTTTGCAGGATGCTGCGCGGCAAGGGCTTTCCCCATGAAGTTGGAATTATACTGGGATATCCTCTTGCTGACGTTATTGAATTTGAAAACCACAAGGGGCACGACTGCAAATTTTGTGGCTGCTGGAAGAGCTATTCAGATGTGGAAAATGCCAGGCGCTGTCTTTGCGAATACAAGGAATGCATGGGGGTGTGCGAGGCTTGGTACGATGAAGGTTATTCCTTGAGCCAGATTGTCACGGCTTACCGAAAGCTTTCTGCAGCCTGAAATAATTTTGATGCTGAATAACAGACACAGTAGAAGATTTATTTTTTTTTTGCTATATTAAAAGAACATTAATAATTAATATAGGATGAGGATAAATGAAAAGAATTGTATCAAAATTATTTGCTTTGACTTTTGTTTTTGCAGCTGATGTTTTCATGTTAGTTTCTTGCGCAAAAAAGGATAAATTTGCATCTAGTGGGGAATTTGCATGTCTTGCGCAGAAGGGAAAACTCATATTAGGTCTTGATGATTCTTTTCCGCCACTAGGTTTCCGCGATGAAAATGATGAAATCGTAGGTTATGATATTGATCTTGCAAGAGAGCTTGCAAAAAGGCTAGGTCTTGAACTTGTGTGCCAGCCGATTGACTGGAATGCTAAGGAACAGGAGCTTGCTACAAAAAAAATAGACTGCATTTGGAACGGTTTTACTATGACGCCAGAACGCAAAGAAGCTATGGCTTTTACGAATGCCTATCTTAATAATGCGCAAGTAGCTGTTGTCCGTGCAGATGGAAGCATTAACAATCTTTTTGACCTTGCCGGTAAGACAATTGGTTTGCAGGCAGGTTCTTCGGCACAGGATGCTGTTGATTCAATGCCGGAATTCAAGGAATCTGTAAGGCAAATAGTTGAGCTCAAGGAAAACATTACGGCTCTTAACGACTTAACATTGGGCAATCTTGATGCTGTAATCATGGATCAGGTTGTTGCTAGCTACAACATAACGGTATTCAGCAAACCTCTTAAAGTTCTTCCTGAAAAACTTGCTAAAGAAGAATACGGTGTGGCATTCCGCAAGGAAGATACCGCACTCCGCGACAAAGTCCAGTCTGTTCTCGAAGAAATGCAGAAAGATGGAACAGTAACCGCAATTTCAGAAAAGTGGTTTGGAAAGGATCTTTCTGTTATAGGAAAACAAAAAAAATAGGCAAAGGGCCAGATTGGTGGCGGGTATAAGCCCGTCACCGAACTCAAAAGTGATTGAGGATGCCTCTCGGTTTTGCTATAATAAGGCATGGCTATACTGATTGCTTACTTTGAGAGAATAAAACTTTTAAAACTTCTGACTATTATGCTGAAGAGTTCAGTAGTTAGTCTTGAAGTGTTTTTCTTAACGCTAATTTTTTCCATACCGCTTGCACTCTTAATTTGCATGGGAAGAATGTCTCGCATAAAGATTATTTCTGCAACAACAAATATTTTTCTGTTGATAATCCGGGGCACTCCGCTAATGCTTCAGTTAATCTTTGTCTATTTTGCACCGGCTGTTATTTTCCATAAAGGGCTTGGAAGATTTACGGCAGCTGTTGTTGCAATGGTCATAAATTATGCCTGCTATTTTGCAGAAATTTACCGTGGCGGAATTCAGTCAATTCCTGAAGGCCAGTATGAAGCATCTAAGGTGCTTGGCTTTACAAAGTCTCAGACTTTTATGAGGGTAGTTTTGCCTCAGGTTGTCAAGAAGATAATACCGCCACTTGGCAATGAAGTTATTACGCTTGTAAAAGATACGGCTCTTGTTCAGGTTCTTGGTGTTGTTGAGCTTTTTCATGTGGCGCAGACCCAGAGCGGAAGACTTGTAAGCGTTGTGCCTCTTTTTATAGCTGGTCTTTTCTATTTTATAATGAACTGGGGTGTTTCAAAATTCTTTGACATCGTGGAGAAAAAACTTGATTACTACAAATGAAATTCTAAATGTTCAGAACTTGAGCAAAAGCTTCGGTTCTTTGCAGGTGCTCAAGGATATTTCCTTTACTGTTAATAAAGGAGATGTTCTTGGAATAATAGGTCCAAGCGGAAGTGGAAAATCTACGCTCCTTCGAACAATCTGCCAGCTTGAGCGCGTTACTGGTGGCAGCATAAGTGTCTGTGGAAAATCTCTTGTAAAAAACGGTATATATGCAGACAAGGTGGCTCTGCGTAACATAGCCCTGAAGGTTGGACTTGTGTTCCAGAATTTCAATCTTTTTCCGCATTTTTCTGTTTTACGTAACATTACGGAAGCCCAGAGGATTGTTCTTGGAAAAGGAAAGGAAGAAGCCGAATCTGTTGCAATGGACCTGCTCGCAAAAATGGGACTTGAGACAAAGGCAAAGGCCTATCCGTGCCAGTTGAGCGGTGGCCAGCAGCAGAGGGTAAGCATTGCCCGTGCCCTTGCCCTAAAGCCGGAGGTGCTTTTTTTTGATGAACCCACTAGTGCATTAGATCCTGAGCTTACAGGTGAAATTCTTACAGTAATCAGGGAACTGGCAAAGGAAAACATGACTATGGTTGTGGTAACTCACGAAATGGCTTTTGCGCGTGATACGAGTGATCATATTATTTTTATGGATGGAGGCATGGTTGTTGAGCAGGGGAATCCGGAAGAAGTGATTAACAATCCAAAAGAAGAGAGAACAAAAGCCTTCCTTAGGCGGTTTAACGGTTGAATAAATATCCTGTAAAAAAAACGCGGTCTGAATCAAATCAAACCGCGCGTATTCTTAAATCGGTATTTTTAACTTTTTTTAATAAGAATGCCTTTCAGCATCCATTAAAACACTGTAACAACATCTCCGTTGGGATAGTTTTCCTTTACCCAGTCGCGTACTTTCTGAGTCTGCAGGGCCTTTACAAGAGCCTTGAGAGCTGCATCTTCTTCGCGTCCCTGCTTGGTAACGATGATGTTTACATAAGGAGAATCTTTTCCTTCTACGAAAAGGCCGTCCTTTGTTGAATTAAGTCCAGCAGCAAGTGCATAATTGCCGTTTATTGCCGCTGCGTCTACATCGGGAAGAACGCGGGGAAGGGAAGCAGCTTCCACTTCCGTAAACTTAAAGTTCTTTGGGTTTGATTCAATGGCAACAGGTGTTGCTTCAAGACCAGCATCTGCCCTCAATGTGATAAGGTTTGCAGCCTGCAAGAGAAGCAGTGCGCGGCCCTCGTTTGTCGGGTCGTTGGGGATTGCAATTGTTGCGCCTTCAGGAATGTCAGCAAGACTTGTGTATTTCTTTGAATAAAGGGCAAATGGTTCAATGTGGATTCCGCCAATGTCCACAAGGTGGGTTCCATGCTCAGAATTGAAAGAGTCAAGATAGGGCTTGTGCTGGAAGAAGTTGGCATCCAAATCACCTGACTCAACAGCAGAGTTTGGCGTTACATAATCGTTGAATTCAACAATGTCCAGTTTGATTCCGGAAGTAGCAAGGTCATCCTTTACGAGCTTCAGCAATCCTTCATGTGGAACGGGTGTTGCCCCGATTTTAATCGTTACGGATGAATCCTTCTTTTTGCAGGAAGAAATCAATGCAACAGAAGCAATGGCAGCAAATGCAGCTATAAGTACTTTTTTCATATAAAACTCCTTTCGGGTAATTCCTATAAAATTGCTAGTGAATATATAATTTAAATGATTATTTGTCAAGAATAAAGATGTTTAAGTTATTCCGAAACCTGTACGTAGGGTTCGTCTATGACAATATCCTTGTAGATTTCTTCCTGGCCGTAAGAAAGGTGGGGGTGTTTTTTGCCCTTATAGTTCTGGCCAACTTCTATGCGGCGTATTACAAAAAAGTTCCATGCAACGGGAGGAAGCTTTGCAAAAGGATCCTTTACGTTGGCAAAATTATAGGCAGCCTTTACGCAGCGCTCAAAATAGTCGCGCATATCCTTTCCATATAAAAGATTGGGGCAGCCATAGGTAATAAGGACAACCTTTCTACCGCTGTCGGGATTAGCTTCGTCGGTCCTTGTGCGGAAGTTGAATTCCTCTGCGGCAAGATGGGCAATGGCACCTCCCATGCTCCAGCCTACAAAAACTATTTCGTAGTCGGGATATTTTTCAAGCTGCTCAAAGAATTCCTTCATCACCTGCTCGGAGCCTGAATGCCAAACCTTTACAAAACCGCCGTGTGCCTTGATTTTTTTTGACCCGTGCTCATAAGATTTTGTTACAAATGCAATGTCGTGTATGGCATCTGCAAAGCTGTGGGTGTCTTCAAATATCAGGTAAAGGATTTTTTCGTCATCATCCGCCGTTATGTAGTAGTTTAGCGATTTTCCTATTTCAAGAAAAAGCTTCCTCGAAATGCGGCACCTGTCAGAATATACAGTCCATGCCCTTAGCTTTTCCCTGCCCTGCCACGCTGAATCCTGCACATTGTTCTGCAAGGACGAAGGCGGCACGGTTGCGCAGGCAGCAAGGAAAACTGTAGAAAGTGCAATTAAAAGTACGGCCGCAAAAAGGAATGCTTTCATAAAAACTATTTCTGGCTTTTTCCAAAAAGGCTTTCCCCGCAGTAACTGCATGTGCCATTGGTTCCGACTCTTATGTGGCTAGTTCCACCGCAGTTGGGGCATTTGACTTCCACAAAGCCAGTGCCAAGGTCGTCACCGTCGAGTGCATTGTCTATCTTAACGCAGGGTTTTCCTCCAAGCTGAAGGTTGCAGTTCTGGAAATATCCTTTTTTGAACAGAATATCCAACTCCGGGAATATTTCAAAGCTTGGCTTATTCATCTGGGCCGAAAGTTCTTCCGCCGTTACGGTTCCGTCAACATCACTTCCAAAGATTTTTTCGTAGCGCATTGCAGTTGATATTTCGCCATTCTTTTTTTTGCCAATATATATCGGTATTCCACATGCAGCCATCAGTATTATATAAACCGGCAGAAGCTTTATGGATACTTTTTCCCCGGCTATAGGAAAAAAGCAGCAAAGAACTCCCAATGCAAAAAAACAAATTCCTATGAAGCCCCACTTTACTAATTTGTCTGCAATTGATTCATATCTGTAAACCTGATCCATATTTAGGTATTTTGCCATCTTATTCCTCCTGGATTTTTCCATACAAAGGGTTGCCGCAGTAGCTGCACTTGCCGTGGCTGTCTGCCCTTATGCGGTTTGTTGCACCGCAGTTCTTGCATGTAACCTCAACAAAACCTGTGCCCAGCACTTCGTTTCCAATAGCATTGTCTATCTTTACACAGGGACTTTCTCCATTTTCAAGGCTACAGTTCTGAAAATAGCCCTTTTCAAACAGAGTCTTAAGTTCGGCAAAGACTTTGGAACTTGGCCGCTTTAGCTGGGTAGAAAGTTCGTCTGCGGTTATAATTCCGTCGGTGTCGCTTCCAAAGATTGTTTCGTAGCGTCTTGCAGATGCTATCTCCCTGAACTTTTTTCTGGATATAAGTATTGGTATGGCAGAAGGAATCAGCAGTATGCAGGACATATACAGGGGATTCGTCTCCTTTTTTTCCAAATAGGGAGCAAGCATGGCCTTTTCTTCTTCTGTAAGTTTCACGTCTGAACTGGAAAGAATATCATTTCCTGTAAATTTCTTGTTTTCATCATTAATTTTGAACAATGAACCCAGTATTCCAATGCCAAAAAAACAAACAAGGACACAGCCCCACTTCATGAATTTTTTTGCGGACTTAGCTTCTTTTTCAATCCTGTCAAGGTTCAAGTACCTTATGCTAGCGTCGCCTACAGCCATTTTTTCTCCATAAAAACTGATTTATGTAAAATTATAACACGGCTTTTTTTTGCTGTCCATTTGCATTTTAGTTAGCGTTACCTTCTGGCCTTTATCCTTCCGCTGATGAAGGAACCCAATGCTTGTATAAGCTCAACCATAAGGATGATTACGATTACGGCAGCAGCAAGAACACGTGTTTCAAAACGCTGGTAGCCATAGCTGTTTGCAAGCTGACCCAAACCGCCGCCACCAACAACACCCGCCATGGCTGAGTAACCAATCAGGTTTATTACGGTAAGGGTGATTCCGTCCACAAGCGAAGGCAATGCTTCGGGAATCATGACCTTAAAAATTATCTGCCTGTTTGTGGAACCCATGCTTCTTGCAGCCTGAATCACGCCAACATCCACTTCCTTTAGCGATGACTCGATTACGCGGGCAACAAAAGGTGCGGCGGCAATGCTTAGCGGGACAATCGTTGCTTTTGTTCCAATTGTCGTATGCACAATAAGGCGTGAAAGCGGGAACAAAAGAATAATCAGGATTATGAATGGAAAAGAGCGCACAATGTTTACAATGCGGCTAAGCACCTGGTTCAGCATTGGCTTTGGAGCTATTCCGTTGAGCGGCTCACTTGTGCACAAAAGAATTCCAAGCGGAAATCCCAAAAGCACGGAAAATATTGTGGAAAACAAAACCATAAGAGCGGTCTGCCCCGTTGCAATTCCCACAAGTCCAAATATTTCTTCCCAGCTTAACTTCATTTTTCTTCCTCCGCATCTTCCACAAGAATTCCCCTTTCTTTAAGGTATGCAAGTGCTTTCTGAACATTTTCCTGCGAACCTGTAATGTCGGTAATCATAGTGCCTATTTTTTTACCCGGCAGGTTTTGTATGCCGCCCGCACGTATGTTCAGGTCTACGTCTATTTTTTTGCACAAATCGCTTAGCACTGGCCTGTCCGTGTCGCTGCCAACAAAATGCAGAATGTATTTGCCACCGTCCTCTGACCAGCGCAAAATCTGCGGCTGTGCCTGAGTAATGCGGGAGATAAAATCCTTTGTAACGAGGGACTTTGGGCAAGTAAAAACATCGGATACGGTTCCCTGTTCCACAACGCGTCCGTCGTCTACAACTGCAACAAGGCTGCATGCGTCACGCACAACTTCCATCTGGTGGGTAATCATAACCACCGTAAGGTTCATCTTTGCCTGAATCTGGCGGATAAGGTCAAGAATCGACTGTGTTGTCTGGGGGTCAAGGGCACTGGTAGCCTCATCGCAAAAGAGAATGTCCGGTTCTGTGGCAAGTGCGCGGGCAATTGCAATACGCTGCTTCTGACCACCGGAAAGCGTGCTTACCGGAGCATCTGCCCTGTCTGCAAGACCTACAAGGTTAAGCATTTCCTTTACGCGGGTCTCTATTTTGTCTTTAGGTGTATTGCAAATTTCAAGCGGATAGGCAATGTTCTTTGCCGCAGTTCTGGAAGAAAACAAATTGAAATTCTGGAAAATCATTCCGATTCTTCTGCGCTGGGCTATAAGTTCATTTTTGCCCAGGTTGTCCACCTGCTTTTCTCCGTAAAAAACACTTCCTGAATCAGGCTTTTCCAAGAGGCTTATAAGGCGGACCAGAGTAGATTTTCCGGCACCGCTTTTTCCAATTATCCCAAAAATGGTATTGTCTGGAATTTCCAGCGAAATTCCGTTAACCGCATTCACAACGCCGTCTTTTGTGGAATAGGATTTTTTTAAATCATTTAGCTTTATCTGCATAAGACCCCGTACTTCCCTTAATTATAACTTTATGATAATTTTTTTTTAGTGCTTGTACAAGAGCCCATATTTTTACGAGGATTCAAGGATGAAACTAAGTCGCGAAAGTTACAGAAAAATGAACAAAGGCTACAATGCAATTTTTGACGGCCTGCAGGAAATTGAAGACATTAGCCCGGAAATAAGCATGGCTATGAACCAGGCCCTTAACATTCTGGATGCCTGCCTTGACGAAGTAAAAAAATGCATCGTTGACGACGAGCCGCCCAAGCCGGAGGTTAACACGTCTGGCTTTTCAGTTATTGGCGGTTAAGAAACTTTTGCAAAAGAAAGCGCGGCAGGCACTGGAGGGGCCCGCCGAAGGCGGGTTGCGATAGCAATGGAGGGGGTTGGGGCCCCCGGAACCCCGCAAGCGCCACAGTATGGGCATGACTGGCAGCGGAGAAATTGGACGCTTGAAAAAGCAAGTGCCGCAAAAAATTAAAAAATTGATTTTTCCATCGGTTGCGGCAAAGGGGCTTTTTAACTATAATTAAAATATGCCTAATATAGATTTAGAGAACAAAACAATCCTCGTAACAGGGGCGGCTGGATTCATCGGCTCTTTTTTGTGCAAGAAGCTGCTTACCTCATTTAAGAATATAAAAATCATCGGAGTTGACTGCATAAGCGACTATTACGATACTTCGCTAAAAGAAGAGCGGCTTAAAATGCTAAAGGAATTTGGCAGCCAGTTTATTTTTGAAAAGAAGGACATCGCGGACAAGACAGAACTCGAGCGCATTTTTGTCCAGTACAAGCCAGACTTAGTAGTTAACCTTGCGGCCCAAGCAGGTGTGCGATATTCGATTGACCACCCGGACAGCTACATTCATTCAAACATTATCGGTTTTTACAATATCCTTGAATCTTGCAGAAATCACCCGGTTGAGCATCTGGTCTTTGCCTCAAGTTCCAGTGTCTACGGCAGCAACAAGAAGGTTCCTTATTCAACGGAAGACAAGGTGGACAATCCTGTTTCGCTCTATGCCGCAACAAAAAAATCCAACGAACTTTTTGCACATGCATATTCAAAGCTCTACGGCATTCCTTGCACGGGCCTGCGCTTTTTTACCGTTTACGGACCAATGGGAAGGCCGGACATGGCATATTTCAAGTTTACCAACAAGCTTGTAAAGGGCGAGCCGATTCAGATTTACAACATGGGCGACATGTACCGCGACTTTACCTATGTGGACGACATTGTTACCGGAATTACAAACATAATGCAAAAAACGCCTTGCCTTACGGAGGACGGGGCTGCCTACAAGGTATACAATATTGGCAACAGCAAGCCTTCCAGCCTGATGAAATTCGTGGAGATTCTTGAAAAGTGTCTGATGGACGAAGGAATAATTTCTGAACCGGGAAAGAAGGAACTTTTGCCCATGCAGAGCGGTGATGTTTACCAGACCTATGCGGACGTAAGCGACCTTGAAAAGGACTTTGGCTTTAGGCCTTCAACCACGCTTGAAGAGGGGCTTGCAGAGTTTGCTAAGTGGTATAAGGGGTATTATAAAAGATGAAGTACGTATACGTATTGGTTTCTTCACCGGCAGACTTTTATTATGAACAGTGCCTTATGTCCCTTACATCGCTTCGTTTTTATATGAAGGATGCGGAAGTTTTTGTTCTTTGTGACCAGGGAACTGCCCAGACATTCAGCGGGAAAAGAGCAGCCATCAAAGAGCTTGCAAAAATAATAAGCGTACCGTTTGAAGACACAGTTGGAAACACTGAACGCTCCAGGCTTATTAAAACGGCAATTCCAGACTACGTGCAGGGAGATTTTTTGTACATTGACTGCGACACAATAATCTGCTCTGACCTTAGTGCAATAGAAGAATTCCCTTATGAAATTGCAGGTGTACTTGATGCCCACGTCTATCTTGACGAGCACTTGCACAAACAGACTTTTGTAAAACGCGACAAAAAGCTGGGCTTTCACGGAACGGCAGCTCTTAACGGTAACATAAACGGAGGCCTTGTGCTTGCACGAGATACTCCTTATGCAAAGGAATTCTTTAAGGCATGGAACGAAGCATGGAAATATTCCGCCTACAAAAAGAATGACATGCATGACCAGAGTGCCCTAAACGAGGCAAATTACCGCACGCAGATGAAGGCACAGCTGCTTCCCGGTGAATGGAACTGCCAGCCCTGTCACGGAGGACTTGCCTTTTTAAAAGATGCAAAAATCATCCATTATTACTCATCGGAGATGACTGGCAAAAATTACCAGCCCTACTACAAGCTTGCGGACAAAAATCTTCAGCAGCGCATAAAGGACGAAGGAAAAATTCCGCAAGACATTCTGGAAATGATAAAGGATCCAAAGTTTCAGTTCAACAAAGTGCACATGCTTTCTGACAAAAGAATAATCAGCGTAATGCAGTCTCCCCTTTTGTTTACCATGGCAGACCTAAAAGCACACATACCCTTTTTGTTCAATTTTTTTGAGGCACAGGCATCCCTTATCCGCAGCATAGGAAAAAAAATCAAGGGTAAAAAATGAGCATAAAAAGATATTCCCCGTCATTTCCACTTTTTATTGTCCTTGCAATGGTCATAATGGCTGTTACGGCCATGCTTTCTTTTAGTGCACATATTACCCCGCAAAAATGCGAGGAAAGCGGCACACCAGTTTTATACATAGACACCGAGGGCGGGAAAAAAATAAAGACAAAGGAAAAATATGTTAAGGCAACATATTCCATTAATTATGGCGGGAAAAATCTTTCTGGCAGCTGCAAAATCCGGGGCAGGGGCAACACCACATGGAAGACCAGGGAACTTTACAAAAAGCCCTACCTGTTAAAGCTGGACAAAGCGGCGTCTCTTTTGGGACTCCCAGAAGCAGAAAAATGGGTTTTGATGGCAAACACTGCGGACAAAACATCTCTGCGCAATGCATACGCTTATTACTTGGCCAAGAATGTTTGGAAGAGCGGGCTCTGGACACCGGACGCAAAATTCCTGGCTCTATTTGTAAATGGACGCTACGAAGGACTTTATGCGCTTACGGAAAAAATTGACATTCATCCAAACCGGCTTCCGCTTAATACAAAAGAAGGTTCATTTCTTTTTGAAGTGCGCTCTCAAAAAAACAAGGCTTGGAATTTTAAAAGCAAACAAGACGTTGCCTTTAGCATAAGACAGCCTGAAAATTCCAGCAAGGAAAAATTTGAGAGCCAGCAAAATTTTATTCAGCAGGTGGAAGACGCAATTTTTTCTGAAGACTTTGCAGACAAAGAAAAGGGCTGGCAAAAATATCTTGACCTGCAAAGCTTTGCCGACTGGTATTTGATAAATGAATTTACAAAAAATCATGTCGCAAGGTTCCAGGCATCATGCTACCTTTATTATGATTCGGACACAAAAAAAATCTACATGGGGCCTATCTGGGACTTTGACATTTCATGCGGAAACATAAGCTATGACGGCTGTGAAAATCCAGAAGGCTTTTGGGTAAGAGAGCAAAGCCAATGGTTCAAGCGGCTCTTTGAAGACCCATTTTTTGCTGATTTTGTAAGGGAAAGATGGAATTCAAAAAAAGAACTCATAAAAAAATCACCAGAATGGATTCACAGCGCAGCGGAAGAGATTGAAGGCCCCATAATGATAAACGACCAGCTCTGGAAAAACATAGGACACCGCCAGTGGCCCCACGCACCAGGTTGGAAAAAGCGCAAGACCTTTGCCGCGGAAGTGAATTATTTTTCGGATTGGGTAGAAAAGCGTTTTGAATGGATGGACAAAGCCATAAATACAAGTGGGGTTCAAAAATGAAATTGGCCATAGACTGCCGCATGAGCGGTAAGAGCGGAATAGGAACCTTTTTGGATAGCATAATACCCTTTTTTATTTCCAGTGGAACATCCATTTTGTTTTTGGGACTGCCGCAAAAAAAGCAGGAAGAAATAGAGCAAGGCATTTCTTCAGATGGCAAATCGGAAGGAAAGAATCTTAAATTCATTCCGTGTGGCATAAAAAACTTTTCGCTAAAGGAGATGCTTGCATTCCCCAGGGAAGTGCTGGATGAAATAAATTCCTGCGACGCATATTTTTCGCCATACTGCAACGTCCCTGGACGCATTTTTTCCAGAGGAATAAAAATCCCGGTCTACACCACAATTCATGATGTAATTTTCCTGGACATGCCGGAGATTGCAGGAAAAGCAGGAACTTTTATACGCAAGCAAATCTACAAGCGTGCAATCCGCCTTAGCAGAGGAATTTTCACCGTATCTGAATTCAGCAGGGAACGCATAATAAAAAAACTGGGCTGCAAAAAAAAGCTTACGGTAGTCTACAACGGAGTTCCCCTGTATAACGAGGAAGAAAATTCAGCAGAAGGAAGTGAAAAAAGCAAGTCAATACTTTTTGTGGGCAACATAAAAAAGCACAAGGGTTTGGCAACGCTAATACCGGCATTCATAAAATTCCGCAGCGGCATGCCCCTTGCCGAAGAAGAAAAACCTCAGCTTCTTATTGTTGGCTCAAAGGAAAATTTTAGGACGGCAGACCTTGAGCTTCAGGAATTGATTTCTTCCGCGGAAAAAAACAATATTGTCTTTACAGGATTCCTTCCTGACGAAGAATTAAAGCAGCTTCTTGCATCCGCAAAGATTCTTGTTCAGCCTTCACTGTACGAAGGTTTTGGCATTCCCCCATTGCAGGCTCTTTATTCGGGAACAAAAACAATAATTTCCGACATTCCGGTTTTTAAAGAAATTTATGCCGACCTTCCCGTTTGCTTTTTCAAGGCCGGAAACGTTGACGATTTGGCACAAAAGCTGGCCTCGGTTTATTTTGATGATGCCCCGCTTCCAAATTTTAAAAAAATATATTCATATAAAAATACGGCAAATAAAATTCTTAATTCAATTTTAGAGGACATCAGAGGATAATCTTATGAAAGTTGCAATTGTACACGATTGGCTTGTAAATTACGGCGGTGCAGAAGATGTTGTCGCAGCGATTCTTGAATTGTACCCGGAAGCAGATATTTTTACCCTTGTCTACGACAAAAAAAAGATGGGCAGCCACTTTTCAAAAAATAAAATTTACACATCGCGGCTCCAGAAAATTCCATTTGCAACACGCATTTATACAAAGCTATTGAATTTTATGCCCAAGGCTTTTGAAGAATTTGATTTTTCAGACTACGACTTGGTAATCAGTTCCTCTTCATCATGTGCAAAGGGGGTAATAACTCCACCGACAGTTCCCCACATAGCATACGTTCACACTCCAATGCGCTATGCCTGGGATTTGTTTTATGACTACAAAAAACGTAGCGGAAGGCTAACAAGGCATTTTATGGATAAATGGATGCCTGCAATCCGCCAATGGGATTTTATTTCTTCGCAGAGGATTGATTCAATCTGCGCAAATTCAAATTACATTTCCCGCAGAATAAAAAAATTCTGGAACAGGGAGTCAACCGTAATTTATCCGCCTGTAAACACAGACTTCTATTCATACAATCCCAATGTTAAGCGCGAAGATTTTTACGTTTTCTTTTCAAGGCTCGTTCCCTACAAAAGAGCAGACATTGCCATTCAGGCCTGCATAAAGTCGGGTAAAAAACTCATCGTAATAGGCGGCGGTTCCCAGCTAAAGGAATTAAAAAAACTTGCGGCAAAAAATCCCCTTGTTGAATTTACAGGAAGAATCAGCGATGAAAAGGTAAGGGATTATTTGCAGCGCTGCAAGGCTTTGCTTTTCTGCGCAGAGGAAGACTTTGGCATTATTCCGGTACAGGCACAATCTTGCGGCTGCCCGGTAATTGCTTATGGCAAAGGAGGCGCAAGAGAGACTGTTATAGAAAACAAGACGGGTCTTTTCTTTGGCGAACAGAATGTGGAAAGCCTGGTAAAAGCAATGGAGCATTTTGAAAAAGTCAATTCCGCAGGAACTTTTGATCCGGCAGTAATAGCTGAGCATGCGGCAAAATTCGGAAGGGAACGTTTCAAAAAGGAGTTCTCTCAGTTGTGCGAACAGGCATTTTCGCTTTAGCTTGCTTAGGGTGCTGCCACAAGAACTGTCAGCAAAAAAGTACAATTCAAAAGACTTTTTACCTATTGGCAATTCTTATGCAAAGCTTTAAAATAGAGCTGTTCAAAATTTGCAATAAAAAACAAGGAGAAAATATATGACAGCTTTTATGAAACTTCAGAACGGCAGCGACATCCGCGGAATTGCTTCTGAAGGTGTTGAAGGAGAAAATGTAAACCTTACGCCCCAGATTGCCAGGCAGATTGGATATGCTTTTGCCAATTGGCTTGCAAAAAAATCAGCTTGCCAGGCAAAAGACTTAAAGATTGGTGTTGGACGCGACTCCCGCATTACAGGTCCAGACCTTGCTGCTGCCCTCATGGAAGGAATTATTTTTGCAGGTGCAAGTGTTGTTGATTGCGGAATGGCAACCACACCTTCCATGTTCATGTCCATTGTTTTTAAAGAAACAGCTTTTACCGGTGCCGCAATGATTACGGCAAGCCACCTTCCATTTAACCGCAACGGAATTAAATTCTTTGACAAAGACGGCGGTCTTGAGCACGACGACATAACAGAAATCCTTTCGCAGGCAGAAAAGGCGAATGTAGAAAAGGCTTCGGCAGAAATTAAGTCTGTGGATTTAATAAGCATCTACGCCGAATACCTAAAGAATAAAATTGCATCTGCGCTAAAGGATATAGACGAAAAACAGCCGCTTAAGGGTTTGCATATTGTTGTGGACAGCGGTAACGGTGCCAGCGGATTCTTTGTAGACAAGATACTTAAACCGCTTGGAGCAGACACAAGTGGTAGCCAGTTCCTTGAGCCGGACGGAATGTTCCCCAACCATATTCCAAATCCGGAAAACAAGCAGGCCATGGAAGCCATCAAAAATGCCGTGCTAAAGAACAAGGCGGATCTTGGCCTTATATTTGACACAGACGTTGACCGCATGAGCGCAGTCTTGAACGACGGCAGGGAAATCAACCGCGACTCCATCATAGCAATGATTGCGGCAATCCTTGCACCGGAATACCCGGGTTCTACAATCATTACGGACTCCATCACTTCCGACAGGCTTACCTACTTCCTAGAAGACGTTCTTGGACTAAAGCACCTTTGCTATAAGCGCGGCTACAAAAACGTAATAGACAAGCAGAAGGAACTTAACGCTTCTGGAACGGTTGCTCCGCTTGCAATGGAAACTTCCGGCCACGGTGCGCTAAAGGACAACTACTTCCTGGACGACGGAGCCTTCCTTGCGGTAAAGCTTATCATTGCCCTTGCCCAGGCTTCCGTTAAGGGAAAAAGCTTAAGTTCCCTCATAGAAAAACTTCCGCCTCTCGTAGAAGACGGAGAATTCCGCTTTAAAATCAAAGGTGAAGATTTTAAGGAATACGGGCTAAAGGTTCTTGATGAATTTAAAAAGCGTGCAAGTGATGCAGGCTACACTCTGCCACATTCATACGAAGGCGTAAGAATTTCCTTTAACAGCGAAGACATTAAGGGCTGGATGCTCCTTAGGCTTTCTTTGCACGACCCGGTTATGCCGCTTAACATAGAGGGCGCGCGTAAAGGTGACCTTGCAAAGCTTGTGGAAATTGCAAAGAAGCTTACGGACGGATTTGACCGCCTGGAAAGGAAGTTTTAGGGAAGACAGATTCTCTGACGAATTCGATTGATTTCCATGAATTTTAGCGTTGTTTGTTGACACGATTTTTTGTTTATGATATAGTAACTGCATATCATTGGAGCGATGGCAGAGTGGTCGAACGCGGCGGTCTTGAAAACCGTTATACTCTTACGGGTATCGGGGGTTCAAATCCCTCTCGCTCCGGGAAAGGAAGCGCTTCGGTGTTTCCAATTTGGAGACGTGGTAGAGCGGTAATACAACGGTTTGCTAAACCGTCGGTTCCTAACGGGCCGGGCAGGTTCAACCCCTGTCGTCTCCGCTACCGAACAAACAGCCCTACAAACGCTTTTGTTCAACTTTGAGACTGTAGCTCAACTGGATAGAGTGTTGGCCTGCGGAGCCGAAGGTTGGGGATTCGAACTCCCCCAGTCTCACTATTTATTACAGGTTTTTGGATATGCCGGATGCTTGTCATCTGGTGACTGCCGCATTGCATAAGAAGGTGTTGACTTAATTGACTGCGGTGGCTTTATTCAAAAAGTCCTGTATTTTTTTTGTTTTGGAAAGATGTCCGAGTGGTTTAAGGTCCACGCTTGGAAGGCGTGCACAGGCGAAAGTCTGTCGGGGGTTCGAATCCCCCTCTTTCCGCTTTGTCCAGATGCTTTGCACATTGTCGCTGGAAAACCCCGCCAGATCCGGAAGGAAGCAACGGTATTCAGATGATAGTGGTGCCGAAGTTAATCTGGACTTTTCTTTTACTATTCCCTGTCCATCATATTCTGCAGAAGTTTCAAATCTTTTTTTAGAGTCTGGCTTTCCGGATTGCCGCTCAAGCCTTCATTAAGCACGTCAAGAGCCTCTTCATAACGCTTCTTGTTTGTAAAATCTGCAAATTTGTTGTGGTAAAAGGCATCGTAATTGTGGAAGCAGTTCCTTTTTGCATTTGAAAGAATGCCACTGCTGCCAATGTCCGCCATCCCTTGGTCAGCAATGGTTGCCGCATACAAGAAGTCCCCGTCGGCCTGTGCCGCATTTATCTTATTCAGCCAATGCTGCTCAAGCCTCTGCTTTATTTTTGAAGCGTTCCTTGGCTGCTTTGCAATTTCCAGCGAGCGTATGCCATGCAGGTATTCAATAGCCGCATCATCCCCGCGGGCCTCGTCAAGGTGCCACTGAACTTCGCTCTCAAAAATCAGTTGCTCAATGCGGGCCGATGCCTGCGCACCAATTTTGCCCCTGCGTTGCTCCAGACAGTCCTTTGCCGAAGAAAAGGAACCCTTCCGGCAGATGGAAATTATATAGTTGGAAAGCGTCTTTTCGTAAGTTTTCAAAAGCTCATTCCCGCTGCCCCACTTTGCCAAGACGGTATCAAGCCATTCAATGGCAAGGCCAAACTGCTTTTCGCGCTGCAGGCTCACAACATAATTCGTGCACATCTTTTCAAATTCCAGTCGGTTGTCGTGCTTGGAATTTTTGCAGTTCTTGGTAAAGGCAGCACACGCGGCAAGCATAGGAACCGCCCTTTGCCAGTTTTCGGCCTTGTCGTAATCTGAGGCAAGGTTTGCCCCCACAAGGCTAACAAATACCCTGTCTTCTACCTCATAGCGTCCGCTGTAATTTCTCTTGGGCACAACCGTATAGCGTCCGCCGCCGGATGCATCTGCCTGAACATTCCGCCTGACACCGGGATTGAAGCCGTAGGGATTCGTCGTCTCAACATCTATCTTTGTCTTCCCGCCGCCCGAACCGTCTGTTACATAGAGGGTGCAAAATGCATGGTTGGGGGTTACCTGCCCGCGGACATCAAGCCCACATGCCTTTGCAAGTGCAAGATAAAGCAGGCTGGAAGAAACACAGTTGTAGCTTCCGTTTGCAAACATGACGTTCAGCCTTGTCTGTCTTTCTTTATAGGCAACAATGACCTTTTCATACATCAGGGAAAGAATTTTTTCGGCTCTCTCAACTTGGTTCAAGCTTAAAAAAGAAGGGGAGGTTGCTGACTGCCGTAAGTTGGCATAGCGCAACAGGGCCGCCTGGCCTTCTGCAGAGCTAACAGGGCATTCGGAAAATTCAAGGGCAGCTTTTATAATGTCTTCGTCATCAAAGGAATCTCCGCTATCGTAAAGAAAAAGAGGCTCAACGGAAGGCAAATTTGCAATCGGAGACACTTCCTGTGCGAAGGTAAAAAGAGTGGCGCAAAAAAAGCCAAGGTAAAAAAGAAAAAAAACGCGCGTTCTGCAAAACAAAATATTTCTTGTCATAATAAAATCCTTCACCGTTTAAAATACATCTGAAACGATTTAATTACAAATGGAAGCAAAAAAAATATCCTGCAAACGGCAAAAGGAGCTTACGCCGCCGTGTAGCCCCTTTAGTTGCCGCGCAAGCGGCAATGAGCTGCAAAGCGAAGGGCGGTTCTCGCAACGAAGTTTCAAGCGAAGGCGGTGACGAATATGCACGCCAGTCGAGTTAGCAAAAAAATGAATGGCAGAGCCTAAAAAAGTACCGTCCTAAAGTAATTTGCAATTAGTAAATCTGCTGAATAAAGGAATCTAAGTTCTCGTAAGTAAAGCCTTCATCCGCCATAAAAGCAAATGCAAAGTCGCCGCTAACCCAAGTTGCACTCCGGCAAAGCGAATTTTCCCTGCCAAGAACAACATAAAGCCCTTTTAGGTTTTCTCCGGAATAGGAAATATTCTTGGAAGTATAATTTGGAATCATCACCTGGGGAACAAGGTTTCCATAGGCCTTGGTTACGGTAAGAACTTTTCCTTTTGTTTCCGTATTTTTATAGACAGCCTGAACAATGTCTGGCGAAACACGCACAACCTTGGAAAGCTTGTACTGCTCAACAGTTTGCGGAACCTTTAAGTCAGAAGACGGGCGGCCTTTTATATCTACCGTTGCAACATTTTCTTCTTCCTCTTGTATGTCATCTGCTGAATCAGATGTTGTCGACGCAGCTGGTGTCGAATCACTTGACTTTGAATCCTGTGATTGTGTGTCTGAAGGTTTTTTTTCACCTGAATCAGAACTGCTTTTTTTTGTCTCGGAAGCGTCTTCCTGAACCGACAAAGCCTGGTCTCCTGGAAGCTGCCCCTCAGGAGTTGTGGCACATCCTTCCGTCATTGTAAGTGTAAACAAAAAAAATACACCGGCAAATACCAATCTTGCAAACTTATTCATTCCTTTATTATATAACCTTTGCACAAAAAGTCAAAGCCCTTTAGTTTTATAAAATATCTTGCAGATTGATGAGAGGCAAGGTGTAGAAGATATGCTTTTTTTGTGTTATTTTTAATAAAAAAATACGGAGTAAAAATTATAAAAGATATAGGGTTGTAAATGTTGGATAAAAAAAATCAAAGGGTCTTTTCAATCGTTTTTATAATATATCTTGTTTGCTTTGCATTCAGGATTTTTGAATATTTTGTTTTGCGCACAGACAGAACCTGGGTTGGGGAAGCAGTTGTCCATAAGCTGGTTGGAATTCTTGTGCTTTTTATTTCTGCAGGAATCTTGCACTTTACCGCAGCAGAAATTGGTTTTTCAAAAGAAGGTGCTTTTGCCAATTTGGGGAAGGGACTTGCATTTGGACTTTGCACCTTTGCCGTAGCCTATACGGTAGAATGCCTTATAATTAATTCTCTTGGAAATTTTGATTCCCTAAAGCTTTATGTAAGCACATACGCAATAGATAAAAATCTTGGCTACAATACCAGCCTTTTGTTTTTTGTAATCTGCATTGCGGGGAATATAATAAATGTCCTAATGGAAGAAGGCGTCTTCCGTGGACTATTTAACAAAATCCTTAGTCAAAAGTACAGCTTTATACTTTCTGCGTTGATAGCATCTGCTTTGTTTGGCTTTTGGCACATTGTTGGTCCAGTAAGAAATTTCTTGGACGGAGAAAGCAGCATGGCTGGAACGGTTGCAAACTCGGCAATGCTGGTTTTTACGTCTGCGCTTGTGGGCTTTAAGTTTGCCATGCTTACAAAAATGACAGGCAGCATTTTTATGGGAATGGGAGACCATTTTGTGAACAATACGATTGTTAACATTTTGCATGTCGTGTCAAAAGACGGCGCTGACCAAATGATGGCACTGCGCGTGGCGGTTGCACAGTCGCTTTCTTTTATATTGGTCTTGATATGGTTTGCAATAAGGTCTAACCGAAGGAGACCATAAAAAACTCCTCATATATTTTTTTGCAGATAGATCATGTCTACCAGCTGAATTCCACATTCAAAAATTGGATGGTCGTAATTTTCCGTAAAGAAATTTTTTACTACGTGTGAGCGCTTGAATCCGCATTTTTCGTAGAAGGGAATTGTAAGGGGACTGTCGCCTGTTCCAACCTGAAGAACAGAATATTTTCCCTTAAATTTTTCTTCCACAAACTGAATAAGCTTTTTACCGTAGCCTTTTCCGTGGCAGCTTGGGTCTGTAGCGATGTTTTTAATTTCTAGAATGCCATTGCCCTCGTTGGTAACTACCACCTCGCCTTTTACTCCGTTATCTGTAAGGACAAACATTCTTCCATCCTGCAAATATTTGTCAACCATTTCTTCCTGTTCATCTGCCAAAAGAAGAAGGTCAAGGAAGTCTTTTTTGTTTTCGTGTATTTCTTTTATTTCCATTTACTTATACAGTAACACACTTTTCACTTTATGTCTGCTAAATAAATTTTATCCGCATTTCCGTGTAGCGGGCTTCAACATCTGTAAAACCAACTTTTTTGTAGATTGGGTAGCCATCTTTTGTAGCTTTTAGGTCTATTCTGCCAAGGCCTATTTTTTTGCCGTGTTCAACAAGGTTTTGCATAAGTCTTGTGCAGATGCCCCTTCCGCGGTATTCATGCTCCGTGTATACGCTTAGCACTTCTCCATAAAGTCCGTTCAGCAGAACTGAATTTGCTGGCATTTCTATTATGTGCAGGTATGCCACCGCAACGATTTTTTCTTTGTCGCGTGCGGTAAAAACTATAAGTTCCGTGCCCAGTTTTCTTTTAAAATAGTCGGGCAGCTGTTTTTCCATGCCGTTTTTTTCTTCTTGGCTTACGGAACCAAAATCATCTTTCATGTATGCAATTCTAAGGCGAACCAATTCATCTATGTCTTTGCTTGTTGCCGTGTCAAATGTAAGTTCCATTTTTTCTCCTGCTGTAAAAAGAATAGCACAGGAAAGCGGCAAATAAAAGCAATATTTTTGTAATGTTTAATAACAATTTTTCATGGGAAGTAAAATATTGTTATTAATTCTTAGACAGCCTAATTCCAGCTTCGGCGAGAAGTTCTGAGTAGTTGTTAAGGTGGCTGCTGTGGTGCCAACTGTTTTTGCTGCTGACAACCGAAAACCTTTTTCCGTCAATGTTATATGAGGAAATCCTATTGGGCATATTCAGTAATTTTAAAAAGACACTGGAATATTTTTTTTCACGGATGATAATCCAGCTTCCCGACCGGTAAAAATAATATGTCGCTGATTTTCCTCCGCAAAGTATTTCAAATATGATGTAAGAACAGTTTTTGTTGTCTTTTGGAGAGAAGACAAATGCGGTTCCCGAATCGTGTTCGTTTAAGTATTGCGAGACATCTACCTTTGACGGATTTTCTTCGCAGTGTGAGCGTATTCTTTTTTGAATTGTCGTAATAGAAATGTTAAGGCAAATATAAAAAGCCAATAGGCATAATAAAAATATGAGGCCTGCACGTGCCTGAGACTTTGTAAGTGGTTTGTTACTTTTATTCATTTTGGCTTTCCTTGTCTTTGTTTGCTTTTAGCGTAGTCATTTTCCATGCGGCTATAAGGTAGTAGGGTGGGAAAGTGATGAATTGAACAAGTATGCTTTTTGCCTTTGTGTTCAGGATGTGAAAGCCCCGTTCTGCAACAAGAAAAGCCCACTCTTCGTCGGTAAGCTCCGCGTTTATTCCCCACCAAAACGGGTAGATGATGAGAGCAAGACATGGAACAAGAAGGACAAGATAATGGTTTTCTTTCCACAGGGCAAGCGAAATGATTGTGACAAGCGCAAGGTTTTCTAGAGTGGAAATGATTCTGTGGGCAATTATGACGGCATGGTCTTTGCTATCTTTTGTCTTTCTCCAAAAGATAAAGATTGGAATGTTGAGCAGTAAGATAACCATTACTATGGCAAAAATTTGTTCGGCCATTTTTCTTTCCTCTGTTATTATAGTAAAAAATACCTCTTGTGCAAGCGATCTTGAAAAGAAACCTAGCCCCGATTGGAAGGGCGGCGCAGCCGTTGCGGAACGAAGTGGAGTAATGGAGGGGGTAGGGGCCCCCGGAACCCTGGAAAGCGGGATACACGAGAGTCTGACCGGCGGGTAGCCGGGCACAGTTTTAATATTAAGGCGGCTCCAAAAATCAAAAAGTATTTGCCAATTACAATAAAATTGCTCTTGTAGACAAGGGAATTCTGAAATATAATAGAAGAACATTTGGCTATAGTGTAAGGAGATTAAAATGAGCAAGTATGCAGGTACACAGACAGAAAAGAATTTGCTGGCAGCGTTTGCGGGTGAATCACAGGCGCGCAACAAGTATATTTATTTTTCTCAGGTGGCACAAAAAGACGGACTTGAAAAAATTGCAAAGATTTTTGAAAAGACTGCCGGTAACGAAGAGCAGCACGCAAAGATGTGGCTGACGGAGCTTAGCGGAATTAGCGATACGACTACAAACCTAAAGGCTGCAGCTGACGGAGAAAACTTTGAATGGACCGACATGTACGAAGGTTTTGCAAAGACTGCCGAAGCTGAAGGCTTTAAGGAACTTGCCGCAAAATTCCGTGCAGTTGCAAAAATTGAAAAGCGTCACGAGGAGCGCTACCGTTCGCTCTTAAAGGATGAAGATTCATCTGCTCAGCTTAAGAACAGCACAGTTAAAGTTTGGGAATGCCTTAAGTGCGGTCACATTGTTGTAGGTCCAAACGCTCCTGAATACTGTCCGACTTGCGGTGAATACAATCAGTATTTTGAAGTGCGCGAAGACAACTACGATATGATTATGACTTGGGGCCGCTAAAGAGCCTTAAGAAATGAACCCCAGAGAACTTTTCTTTGGGGTGAATAGCGGCAAGGAGCAAAAACCCCCTGCCGCTATTTTTTTATGCAAGCATAACTTTTTCGCTGTAGACACCGATTCTTACGGCTTTTTTTATGCGAGTTTTGGATCCGTAGGCGGTCTTTAAGATTAGCCTGTAGCTTCCTGCCGTAACTAAAAAAGAAATCGAGTTGGATCAAGTTGTTAGGAAGCTTGTTGGTTCGGAATTAACATCAAGCTCAAAAAAAGGTCTTATTAGTAAGTATAATTATGCAAAAGTAAAAATACAGGAGATGATGGATGACGGAGTTGTCGGTTATCATTCAGACTGGAAATGGACTGTAACGGGGGTTTGGGATAATTCCGACAGGTCAAAAGCCTTAAAACAAGAACTCAGAAATATGGAGTAATAGGGAATGGAAATTCTTGAAATGGTATTCGGTTACATTCTTGTTTGGTTCATTGGTGCAATTTCTATTTTAATAGGCTGGGGAGGAATGTTGATAATAAGATATAAACATTCTATAAATGAACCATTTGTTATTTACAGTGTTATACTGTGGGAAATATTGTGGTTAATAGCAGTCCTGGTTTTCATTTTTTACCCCAAGTTTTACGAAGGTTGGTGAATTAGAAGCTGTATTTTGGATAAAAGCTTTGTTTTTGTTTACACCGCATCTAGTGTTTTTGTTGAACAACAAAATCGCCTGTTTTCCCCGCCAAATAGGTATTTGTTGGGGAAGCGCATAATTTGTTACGCTGGGGCGAGTTTCGCATTCTCTTTTAAATATGACATTTACCTGTCATATTTTTCATGCTAAAATATTCCTATGATTAATACGGAAAACCTTTTTGAACTGGTTTACATTCTGATAGACAAAAAGAAAGCCACTGCCAGGGACTTGTCGGAGCATTTTGGGGTTTCTACACGTACAATTTACCGCTGGATAGACTCCCTTTGCCTTGCCGGGATTCCTATTTTTTCTACAAAAGGCTTTGGCGGGGGCATAGAAATAGACGGGAATTACTCGCTGGACAAAACCGTCTTAACCGAAGACGAAAAAGTTAGTCTTGCTGCTGCGGCAAATGCGGTTTCTGCTTTGTCTGGTGATGATGCAAGCCGGGCCGCCGCAGGAAAAATCCGTTCACTTACAAAGGAAAAGACTGACTGGCTGGAAGTGGACTTTGGCTCGTGGAATCCGCTGGGGGCATATATTAGGACTGTCTTTGACGTTGTAAAAGGTGCAATCCTAAAAAAGCAGGTTCTTTGCTTTGACTATTATTCAAGCCATGGGGAAGTGGGCAGGCGTTTTGTTCAGCCGTGGAAGATTGTCTTTCGTGGACAGGCTTGGTATTTGTACGGCTGGTGCAACCAAAAGGAAGAGGCCAGGTATTTTAAGTTGAGCCGCATTCAGAACATCCGCAATACCAGGCGGGCTGCGGATATTTTTGAAGATTCTTTGGAAGCAAAAAAATCAAAGTCAAAAGATGTGGAAAGAGAATATAGCGAGCGCCTAAAAAAGGAATACCGTCTTGTTACGCTTACGGTTCGCATTCCAAAAAAAGAGCTCTGGCGCATTATGGATGACTACAAAATAGAAGAAAACCAGTCTTCTGCTGAAGCGCCCGACGGCTTAACAACGGTTACATTTAAAATTCCTGATGAAGTTTGGCTTGTAACCTACCTACTAAGTTTTGGTTCCTCTCTGGAAGTTGTTGCTCCAAAGAGCGTAAAGCTTGCCCTGGAAGAAGAAATCAAAAGAATGTACCAGAAGGTTTTCCAATAATGCATTTTGTAAGCGCAAAGACAATACTAAATTCCAACGGCATTAACCTCTACCGAGGATGCACGCACGGTTGTATTTACTGCGACAGCCGAAGCCTCTGCTACCATACGCCAATTCCTTTTGAGGATATAGAGGTAAAGCAAAATGCCATAGAACTGCTGGAGGATGCCCTTATTCACAAGCGCAAGAAGTGCATGGTTGGAACAGGTTCCATGTGTGACCCCTATATGCATTGCGAAAAAGACTTGTGCATGACACAAAAAACTCTGGAGCTTCTGGAAAGACATGGTTTTGGTGCTGCCCTTCAGACAAAATCAGACATGGTTCTTAGGGACTTGGATATAATAGAAGCAATAAACCGTAAGACAAAATTTATTTTGCAGATTACCGTAACCACTGCGGACGACAATCTTTGCCGCATCATCGAGCCCAACGTTTGTCCTACAAGCCGTCGCTTTGAGGTGCTGAATATCTTCCGCGAAAAAGGTATACCCACAATTGCTTGGCTAAGCCCCATACTTCCTTTTATAAACGATACGGAAGAAAATTTGCTTTCAATAATGGACCGCTGTGCACAGGCTGGCGTAAAGGGAATAATCTGCTTTGGCTTTGGGCTTACCCTGCGCGATGGCAACCGGGAATATTTTTATTCTGCGTTGGACAGGCATTTTCCCGGTATGAGGGAGAAATACGAAAAATGCTTTGGAAAAAGCTACGTGTGCGAAAGCCCCAACAATGCAAGGCTAATGCAAATTTTCCAGATGGAATGCAAAAAGCACAAGATTTTATGCACCCCGGATGAATGTTTTTCCTACATGAAGACATTTCCCGAAAAAGATTTGCAAATGGAATTGTTTTCGTAAACAAAGCAAGCCTACCCCCGATCGGAAGGGCAGTTGGTTAAAAATTGCATCCATGTAATTTTTAACAATGAGTTTTCTGCGAAAACTCACCTGCTTTTTATGCTAACAAATGACGCACCATCCATGGTGCTGTTTGTTTATCATTTGATGGCCCCGCGGAACTCTGGAAAGCGGGTTAGCAATAGAAGCTTGGTCCAGAAGAAAAAGAAAAATCCACTCTTGAATCGGACTGAAAATTCTACTATAGTGTTTTATATTAAAGAAATAGTTTTAGGAATCCCGGTATGAAAATTAAAGCGTTTTTTCTTGCAATGATGTTTTGTTTGGCTTGGCAGTCCAATATGATTTTTGCCCAGGAAGCGGCTGCTGTAAATGATGAAGCCACTCCTTTGGAACAGGAGCCCACTGTAGCCACAAACAAGCCTAAGAATAAGGAAAAAGAAGACCTTTCTTTTAACTTGGGAACCTATCTTTTTGGAGACCCTTCCGAACACCACTATATTACAGGCATTAGCGGCATGTTAGTTGCAAATTCCATAATTTTCTGCTGGAACAAATTTGTAACAAGGCAGGGCTGGACAAAAGTAACGCTTGATGACTGGAAGCACTTTTACGAAAAAGACTGGGAATATGACACAGACTGGTACTGGACCAATTTTGTGTTGCACCCCTACCAGGGTTCGCTTTACTATACAAGCGGACGCAATGCCAATTTTACGCCCTTTGAGTCTTTGCTTCTTTCTGCTTCTGGTTCGCTGATTTGGGAATATTTTTGTGAAACAAACGCGCCTTCTGTAAACGACTTGGTTTATTCAAGTGTTGGCGCTGCCTTTATGGGGGAAATGCTCTACAACCTTAGCTACGAGATGCAGAATTTGGGATATTATGCAAGCTATATTCCAAATCCCATGCGCATGTGGTCGGACTTGGTTCTGCAGAAAAAAGCCCTTCCCCGTGCGTCTAAACTTTATGGCCTTGATTTTTGTGCGGGATTCGGTTCTGCAACGGGGGCTTCTTATGCGGACGGCAAAAGCTTTGGTGAGACCTTCCCTGTTTACGGAGGATTTGCATGCAATGTTGTCTATGACAATCCCTACCAGGTTGACTCCAACACTCCCTTTAGCCAGTTTGAACTTTCTATGAGCGGCTCTTTTGGAAAAGGCTCTGGGGAAGGAACGAGCGACGGTGAGCGCAATTTTATGTATGACGTAAATATTTCAAGCGACGGCTTTTTGTTTGCGCGTACACCAGATTCCCTTAACAGTGAAAACACGGAAACGTCAGTCGGGGCATCGCTTTTGTATGACTTTAGGTGGCATTCCTTCTTTGAGGTAAGCTCGCTTGGTTTGGGTGCAGCCATTAAGCAGAAAAAAGAATTCAGCAAAAACAATGTCTTTGAGTGGAAAGAAATTCTTGGTGCGAATTTTCTTGGCACAACCGACTATGCCTATTACAGAAGGGATTTGCTGCCGCAGCCTGACGAACTCTACCGCAGCTACAGCTACACCTTTGGCGCAGAAAATGTACTTGCCTTTAAGTGGACTCTGTTTGAAAAGAACAAGATTGCCTTGGAAAACCGCACTTATGCCCACTACGCTTTCCCCTGGCAGGATCAGGACTTTGTTACTTATGATTGTGGGCTGGAATTCCAGAACATGCTAAACCTAAGCTACGAATACCAGTTGTCCGACATGATAAGCATAGGCCTCCGTGATGAGCTCTACCTTAAGTATGCTTTCTATGATGACCTTCCCAATTATTTTGCCATGTTGAACAGCGTTGGTGTTTTTGCCCGCATGACGGTAAAGTAAGCGGTATTGCTAAGCCTCTAAATTAGTAGGTTACCTCTCCGTCGTGGCGCAAAAGGCTGGAAGAAATCACTCCTGTTATAGAAGAAACATCTTTTATAAGGTAGCCTTCATCTTCTTCTCTTACGCGCACTTCAATCACATAGTCGGCCTGTCCGTTTGCTAGGCTTCTGGATTTTACGCTAAAGTAGCGGCAGGTCTTTTTTACTTCCGTAATAAGAGTTCCTTCGCTGTTGTAGTCGTTCATTGTAACCATAAGAATTTGCGGGGCACGGCCAATCGGGATTCTGTCTAAGACAACAACCGCAAGAGTCATCATTATTGCAAGTATGCAGGAAATTTCTGCAAGTCCTGCTCCACAGATGATTCCAGTGCTTATTGCCCAGAACATAAAGGCAAGGTCCATGGGCTCTTTTACTGCGGTACGGAAGCGGACAATAGAAAGGGCACCAACCATACCAAGAGAAATCACCACGTTGGACTGAATTGTCATGATTATTGCCGTAGTGATTATTGTTACCGCAGCAAGGGAAATGTTAAAACTTTTGGAATAAAAAGTTTTGCGGGTAAGAATTCTGTAGACCGCAAAAATATATATTGCGAAGAGTGCGGAAAGTCCCAGAACAATCACCATGTTCAGCGGTGTAAGGTCAAATCTGGAAAATCCCTGCAAAAACGATTTCTTAAAGATGTCCTTGAAAGTTGTCATTGTATTCTCCTGTTTTTATTGTCTACTTTTGTAAAGCTTTATATGGATTCTCCCGTCATGTTGTAGCGGCGGCACAGATAGTATTTAGAAAATGCTGTCTGCACAAGCCTGTTTGACTGGAGAAGTTCATATATAAAATCTGGAAGAAGTTCATCAAATTTAACTTCAACCATGTTTGTACCCGATTCAAGAACCGGACGCGATGGAAGTTCCTTGCTGAAAAATTCATTTATGTCCGAAGAGCTGCGTATGTTGCGGTCAAAGGTTATGCGGACATTTCCTGCCGTCCAGATATAGGGCACGCGCTCGTAAGAAACAATGCAAACCGGGCGCAATTGGACAAGCTTCATCCTGGCAATAAGCTTTTTTACCAGGAATGGGGTGGTGCTGTCGTATTGCGGAATTTTCCCCTGCATTATGGTCTTGCACTGCTCAAAGGAAAGGGGGGCTGAATATTTAAAGCATTTTGTCTTTTCCTTTTGCTTAAGCTCCAGTTTTATGTGCTCCGTGGAACCGTTGTAAATGCGTATGCGGAATTTTTCGCGGGGGTCTGTTCCGTTTTCGTTTTCCCGGTAGCAGGTGTTGTACATGTCGTCAAAATAAATGCTTCTGATGGAATACTGCTTGGCGTCCCCTGTATGAGGGTCAAGCTGCAAAACCATGCCAACCCGTTTCTGAAGATACGAGAGTATGTATTCAGGAGAAAGATATTTATATTCGTGGCGGTATTTTTTTTCCAAAGACTTTCCTTTTAGATAAACTATATTAACAAACCGCTTTTTCGTCAACAGAAGTTCTTGCCAATAATCCTACGCCCGATTGTAGCGGCGCGCAGCGTTCCCGGAGGGAATGGAGCGAAAGCGGAACCGCGGAAAGCGGGGAATGCAGAAGCCCTGACCGGACACGTAGTGCCGGGCACAGTAAAAGTTGGCATGCCGTCCATTTGCAAGAATATTTTTATTGTGCTAAAATTGTCTTATTATATGTACGCGAGGTAGAAAAATGAAGATAGCAGTTGCTGGAACGGGTTACGTAGGTTTGTCACTGGCTGTTTTGCTTTCCCAGCATAACGAGGTTTGGGCTGTAGATATAGTTCAGGAAAAAGTTGATTTAATCAACAGCAAAAAGTCTCCCATAGTTGATAAGGAAATTTCAGAATTCTTTTCTTCAAAAAAATTGAACCTTACCGCTACAACCGATGCAGAAAAAGCCTATGCAGGTGCAGACTTTGTTATAGTCTCAACTCCGACAAATTATGATCCGGTAAAAAACTATTTTGACACGTCCTCCGTAGAAGCAGTTGTGGAACTTGTAAAAAAAATAAATCCGAATACGACTATCGTAATAAAGTCAACAGTGCCGGTAGGATATACAAAATCTTTGCGCGAAAGTTCCGGCTTTAAGAACATTCTCTTTTCCCCGGAATTTCTCCGCGAAGGCCATGCCCTTTACGACAACCTATATCCAAGCCGCATTGTAGTAAGCTACCCCGATGATGATGAAAGCCTCTTGCAGAAAGCAAAAGATTTTGCCGCTCTTTTAAAGCAGGGAGCCGTAAAGCAGGACGTAAAAGTTCTCCATCCCCATTTAACGGAAGCAGAAGCAATAAAGCTTTTTGCAAACACATACCTTGCCCTCCGCGTTGCATATTTTAACGAGCTGGACACTTATGCAGAAGTGCGCGGGCTTAACACTAAGCAGATTGTTGAGGGTGTATGCCTTGATCCCCGCATTGGAGACTTCTATAACAATCCTTCTTTTGGTTATGGCGGATACTGCTTGCCAAAAGACACAAAACAGCTTCGCGCAAACTACGAAGATGTACCGGAGAACTTAATAAGTGCCATTGTGGATTCAAACCGCACGCGAAAAGATTTTATTGCGGACCAGATTATAGCAAAAAAACCAAAGGTCGTTGGCGTTTACCGTCTTACCATGAAGGCAAACAGCGACAACTTCCGTGCCTCTTCAATACAGGGTGTTATGAAGCGCATAAAGGCAAAAGGTATAGAAGTTATTGTCTACGAACCTGTGCTTAAAGAAGATGAATTCTTTAATTCCCGCGTTATAAGAAACCTTGATGACTTTAAGAAAGAAAGCGATGTAATAATTTCCAACCGCCTTGCTCCAGAACTTGACGACGTTAGGCAGAAGGTTTACACCCGCGACATTTACGCCCGCGATTAAGGTTTTGTATGAAAAAGATTGTTGCGATAAACGGAGAGTCTTGGGCAAAAAACTTAACAGGGATAGAGCGTGTTGCTCAGGACACCGTTACCTATCTTGATAAGATTTGTTCCCCAGGAGAATTTGAACTTGTTGTTCCAAAGAACATTCTTCGTCCTGCTGAATTTAAAAACATAAAAGTCGTTCAGCTTGATGCGGAAGCCCATTTCTTTCCCAAGTGGACGCAGATTCATTTTCAGAAATATGTAATAAAGAACCGCCGCCTTAGCTTTGACTTTTCTAACACATGTCCATATTTTGCCCCGGGAATAGAATACCTTCACGACATTTATGCAAAACTCTATCCTGATGATTTTAAGCAAACAAGACGCGACCGGTTAATTCACCTCTACAGTGTACTTATGTACAAGAGAATTGCCCGCCGTGCCAAAAAGATAATTGCCGTAAGCGAATACACAAAAAAAACTATTGTTCAAACTTACAAAACGCCAGAACAAAGAATAGAAGTTGTTTACGACGGCCTTGGAACTTACCGCGACATTCCAAAGGATGACTCTATTTTTGAAAGGCTGCCCCAGTTGCAAGGAAAAAAATATTATTTTACGCTTGGCTCTCTTTCCACAAGGAAGAATTTAAAATGGATAGCAGCCCACGCAGAACTTTTTCCAAATGAAGTCTTTGCCGTAAGCGGAAAGCCTATTCCGTCCGTGGTTGCGCCGGAACTAAAAAAATTGAATTCGCTAAAGAATGTTATAATGACGGGCTACTTGAATGATGGCGAGGTAAAGTCGCTTCTTTCCAGATGCAAGGCTTTTGTGCTGCCTTCTTATTTTGAAGGATTTGGCCTGCCACCGCTTGAAGCATTGAGCTGCGGTGCAAAGATTATTGTTTCCAACAGAACTTCTCTTCCAGAGATTTATAAAAACTGTGCCTACTACATTGACCCAGACAATCCAGACATAAATCTTGACAAGCTTCTTGAACAGCCTGTGGAAAATCCGTCTGGTCTTTTGGAACGCTTTACTTTGGAAAATACGGCTAAACGACTTTATGAAATAATAAAGAGCGTTATATAACATATTTTATTTGTCCCATGGCAATAATCCATGCTATAATAGATTTATGGCAAAAGTCTTAAAAGCATTTTTAGTGCTAACTGCGGTTTTTATGGCATTTTCCTCTTGCAAAAAGCAATCGGTTCAAGCCGACGTGTCCGTGTCTGGGGACAAAAAGGCGGAGTCAAATTTTACGATAGGATTTTCCATCGATACGCTTGCGGTTGAGCGATGGCGGCGGGACTGCGATGTTTTTCTTAACACGGCAAAGGATCTTGGTGCGGACGTAATCGTTCAGAATGCGGGCAACAGCGTGCAGGAGCAGCAAAAGCAGATAGGCTATCTTATAAGCAGGGGAGTAAAGGCCATTGTTGTTGTTCCAAAGCAGGCGGACTCTCTTACGGAATGCATAAGGATTGCAAAAAGCAAAAATATTCCCGTCATTTCCTATGACCGCCTTACGCTTAATGCAGACATAAGCCTTTACATTACGGTAGACAGCAAGGCAGTAGGAACCCTCATGGCAAAGGAACTGCTTACCCGCAATTCAAATGGAAAGTGGTTTTGCTTTTACGGCCCCCAGGAAGACTTCAATATGTCGCTCATAAAGCGCGGTGTGGAAAATATGATAAAGGGCGCACCGGTTTCCATAAGCCTTGTCTATTATACAGACGGGTGGAATTACGACCTTTCATATCAAAAGATGATAGAGCTAATAAAGGAAAACAATCTTCCAGACGTGATTATTGCGGGGAACGATGCCGTTGCAAACAGCATAATCCAGGCTCTTGGCGAATTCTACCCGGAAAACAATATATTCATAGGCGGGCAGGATGCGGACATTGCTGGTTGCCAGAACGTTGTTACGGGGAAGCAGGCGGTTACAATTTACAAACCAATAAATGAGCTAGCCCAGAAAGCAGCGGAGATAGCATGTTCTCTTGCGCAGGGAAAGACCGTGGAAGAAGCGTCTGGTACAAAGGATGTAATAGACAATGGATATGGCGAAATTCCCGTCCTTTGGATGCAGCCTGTCGCCGTTACCAAAAGGAACATGGATGAAGTTATAATAAAAAGCGGCTTCCACACAAAGGACGAAGTCTACCGCGAATAGGATGATTCTTTTTCTTTTTTTTCTGGACCAGTTTTTGTTTGCTAACCCGCTTTCCAGGGTTCCGCGCTAACCGCGCTCCATTGCTTCGCAACGGCTGCGCCGCCCTTCCAATCGGGGGTAGGCTTTTTTTGCAGAAGAAAAGTTGGCTCTGCTTCGGCTTTAATTTGCAGTAGCTTTTGCGCGGTATTCCGTGGGGCTAACGCCAAACCTTTGCTTAAAGAGTTTGCTAAAATAGTTCTGGTCATTGTAGCCAACACCCGCCGTAATTTCTTTTATAATCATTGAGCTGTCTTTAAGAAGTTTCTTTGCCTTTTCCAGCCGCATAGAAGTTAGGTAGTTTATAAAAGTGTCCCCGGTTTCTTCCTTAAAGAGCTTGCTTAAATAGAAGGGGCTTACGTTAAGCGTCTGTGCCAGCGGTTCAAGCCCCTGTAAGTCTGCAAGATGCTCTTCTATGTAAACAAGGGCCTTTTTTATGATGGGGTTTTCCGTCTGCGACTTAAGGTTTTGAATTTCCAAGGCACATTCCATGGAACGCTCTGCCAAATACTGAATCTGTTCCTGAACGGAGTCCGTCTTTTCAAAAAAAGAAAATGCGCTGTCTATTGCGGGATTCTTGTAGGAAGGGTTCAGCTCAACAACGGCATTTTTTTCCTGTATGACAAGCTCAAAAAGCGCACCCTTAATTTTATCCGGTTCGTCTTTGTGCTCGGCAAGAATTGATGTAGCGCACTCACGGGCATATTCTCCGGCATTTGCACTGTCTCCCAAACGGATGCTTGTCAAAAGCTTTTGGGCTGGTTTTGCCGTCTGCGAATTGCCCTGCTGAATGTTCTGAAGCCCGGAAAATTCAATTCCACCGGAAGAGTCTATCTTGTTTAAAAGGACTGATGCTGCGTTGTAGGCTTTTTGTGCATCTTCTATGTTATGCTCTATTCCGCTAACGCCAATTTTAATTTTTGCGGAAATCTGTATGGAAAGAAGGGTAAAGAGTTCGCCCATAAGTTCATGCTGGATTTTTTCGGAAAAAGAGTCCATGCCGCCGGATGCAAGCGGAAAGAATATTGTTACGCGGTTACCCATAAAGGAACCGATTATGCACCTGCACTTGGAAGAAAGGATTTCCCTTATCTTTTCGTAAACAGAGCCGCGGTTGTTGGGAGCCGTGTCGGGAACTTCCAGGCAGGCAAAGAAGTAGTCGCTGTCCGTAATTCCAAAGTAGTCAAGGTAGTCGGTAAAGTCCGTGTTGCCGTTGTTAAAGATGCAGGAATAGATAAAGTCGCTTTCCACCATGGGCGAGACAACGTTAAGTTTTTGGTGAAGCTTTATGGAATCCGTCTGCTTGCCGCGCTCATCGTCCACTGCATTCATTGCGTCGCGCACCGTCTGGATTATAAGGTTTCTGTTAACAGGCTTTGTAAGGTACTTGAACGCCCCCATGTTGAGTGCCTGCTGGGCATACTGGAATTTGTCGTAGGCAGTAAGTATTATTACGATGATGTTTGGGTTCATCTGCTTTATAAGGCTTACTGCTTCAAGGCCGCTTATTCCGGGCATGCTTATGTCCATAAAAAGAATGTCTATGTTCTTGGAGCGCACTTCTTCCAATGCCTTTGTACCGGAGTTTGCGGTAAAAATCTTTACCTGCTCGGCAAAGTTTTTGTTCAAAATCATGGTAAGAGAATCTGTCACAATTTTTTCGTCATCGGTCAATAAAATGTTATACATGGTTTTCTCCTATTTGAATTTGAGACGGTATCTTTATGTTGAACATAGTTCCGTTTCCGTCCGGGTTTTCCGATATGCTAAAAACGTCTGTGCGCTTAAAATAAATTTGCAGGCGGGAAATTACGTTTATAAGGCCAGTTGAAACATGGGTCTTTTCCTGCATGGCCTTATCCTGAACCAAGACGCCACCGCTTTCTTCCTGGGCAATCTTCATTACGCGTTCTTTTACGCCCTTGTCAAAGCCGCAGCCGTTGTCACTTATGGAAATTAGTATTGTGTCCTGCATTCTCTTTACGCTGATTGTAATCCGCCCGTTTTCCGAAAGGTCTTTTAGGCCGTGCTTGATGCAGTTTTCTACGAGCGGCTGCAGAATCATGTTGGGCATTTTTACGCTTAGGGTTGACTCGTCAATGTCCTTTACAAATTCGTAGCGTTCTCCAAAGCGCACCTTCATAATGTAAATGTAGTTGTCCAGCATGCCAAGCTCTTCGCTGATTGTGGCATCGCTTCCGGGGTGCTGTATGTTGTAGCGCAAAAAGTCTGCAACCTGTTCCAAGAAGTAGCATGTCTTGTCCGCCCCTTCCATCATGGCAAGCTGTGCGCCAGTGTTCAGCGTGTTAAAGAGGAAGTGGGGCTTAATCTGGTCCTGAAGCGCTTTTAGGTGGGCATCCGTGTACAAGGCCCTCATTTCTATTTCTTTTTCCCTAAGCTCGTTTTCGTGCAGGGCTTTTTCCCATATAGTGTCTACGTATTCCCTTATGGAAATTATCATGCTGTCAAAGGCACGGCAGATGTTTCCTATTTCGTTCTTACGCTTGTTCTGGAATAGGGGAACGTCAAAGTCACGCTCGGCAACGCGGAGGGCAACTGATGAAATTTGCTTTAGCGGCGTTGTTATGTGTGCAATGTGTATGTAGAGCAAAAGGGCTGTGTTCAGCAATATCATGATGACTGCAAAAATTGTGCGGTGGATAATCTGCTGGGTCTTTGCATTGCTCTGGTTGTAGTTTGCCGCATTCATCTTAAAGTAAAGCATGTTAAGGTTCATAATCTCGTCATACAAGAATGAATAGCAGTCCAGGGTTTTTATATAGTAAAGGTCGGCATCCTTTGAATTGTTTGCACGGCGGGCAGCAATGGCCTTGTTGCTTAGGGCAAAAAAAGAATCGGAAAGCATTTTTATTGTATATTCTTTTTGCTCATTGTAGACGGTTGAAGGAACGCTCCTTAGTTTTTCTGCACCGCTTTCTGCAGCGGCTTCAAAGTGGTAGTACTTGTCTATGCTTTCAAAGGTTCTGTAGCTCATGTAGGATTCCATGGCGGCTTCCGTCTGCTCAAGGTTTGTAAGGTAGGCGTCCAGTTCCGCATTGGTGCTGAATGAATTTCCGGTCTGCCGCATAACGCCCATTACCAGCATGGAAAGGTAGATTACGATAAAAAGCGTAAGCAGAAAACTTGCAAGTACGCTTAGCATGAGGCTTGTCCGCAGGTTAAGATTCTTAAATAAACTGTTCATTCTGCAACTTCCCGCCTTAGCACTTCTATTTCTGCGGAAACATAGCTGTTTGCATAGCCGTTGTTTATGTATTCAAAAAGCTCTTCCATAGCCTTTTGTCCTATTTCCTGTGTCTTTACGGAAATAAGCTCGGTGACGATGTTTTTTTCAAAGTAGGAGCGGCAGTCGTCACTGTCACCAAATCCCAGTATTTTGACCTTGCCGGAAAGGTTCAGGTCGCGGACGCTTTGTGCCGCAAGAATCGTGTTTTCCTCCGAAAGCGGCACTATTAGTTCCAGTCCTTCCTCCGAAGCAAGCCTCTGCCTAAGGTAATCCTCCTTGGAAAAGTTTGTCTCGCTGTGGACAAGTATGTTCGTTACGGTAATCTCCGGGTGCTCATTTGTCAGCGTATTCATCAGAGTGTTCATCATCGTACTGTAGCTTGAATTGTTACCCTGGGCAGAAACAAGCAGTATTACTTTCTTGCTCTTGCCTATAAGCGAAATAATTTCGTTGGCGGTAATTTTACCAAGCTCGGAAAAGTTTACGCCTATAAATGAAAGCTGCTGCAAATTTGGCAGGTAGTTTCCTATTGTAATAAGGGGAATGGGGGTTCCGTTGCGGTTAACAGGTACTTGCAGTGGCTCGTTGCCGCTTATGTAGGCAATAACACCGTCTGCACTAAGGTATGAGGCATAGTCAAAAAGTGACTGCATGGGGATTTCCTGGGCCTTTGACTTTCCAGTGTACAGCTCCACGGCTGCGTTGTAGCTTTCGGAAACATTCATTGCGCCCTTTGCAACCTGGTTCAAATACGTACCGTTGTCGCTCTTTCCCACTACAAGGATGTTGTATCCGCGGGAAGAAGCCTGCGATTCTTGGGAATTTACCACGGACTTTAGGGACAAAAATTGAAATACCAAAAAAACAGCAAAGACCAGAATCATTGCAATTAAAAGAGCTTTTATGACTGTATTCAGTAATTTCGGGTAAAAATGTGGCATTGTTCTCCATTATATCACATAAGGAGGGGGAAGTCTCCCCCTGCGCCCGCACTACGTTGCGGTCTACCCTCTCTCCTAGGGGGCACTTGCGTTCCCCCTAAAACCCCCTTAAAATTGATTCGCGCGCTTTTAGCTGTTTTCCTTAAAAAGTGATTGTTAAAATAGAAAAAAGGTGGCATAATAAAAGAGAGGGGTATTTATGGCTAAAAAAAAGATAGACATACAGGACGCTGTTGACCAGATTGCACAGACAGCGGAAGAATTGGGCGAAAAAGCATCTGAGGCCATAAAAACACATCTGAACATTCCTTCTTTTGGCGAACAAAGCGCAGACAGAAAGCAGATTCAGGAAGACATCCGCACGGTTTTGCAGAGCCAGCGGGAATTTTTTGCCTCTGGAACGACACTTTCCCTTGCATGGCGCATTGAGCAGCTAAAAAAGCTATATTCTTCCATAAAAAAATACGAAAACGACATATATTCGGCACTCAGCGCGGATTTGCTAAAAAATCCCTTTGATTCCTATTCTACGGAAATCGGAGTCGTCCTTGCGGAAATATCCTATGCCCTGCGCCACGTAAAAAAATGGGGCAAGACAAAGAAAATATCATCCCAGCTCTATATGTTCCCTTCAAAGAGCAGGGTCTTTCCGGAACCCTTCGGCACGGTTCTTGTAATGTCTTCATGGAATTATCCCTTCCAGCTTAGCCTTGCACCGCTTGTAAGCGCAATTGCTGCTGGAAATACGGTCATTCTAAAGACATCGGAGTTCTCCAAGGCCACAAACCAGGTTCTCCGCCAGATACTTTCCGACTGTTTTGACAGCAATTATGTTACGGTAATAGAAGGTGGTTCGGTCGTAAACCAGCTTTTGCTGCACGAGCGCTTTAACTTTATCTTCTTTACGGGAAGCCAGGCCGTGGGCAAAATCGTCATGGAAAGCGCGGCAAAATTCCTTACGCCAATATGCCTGGAACTTGGCGGAAAGAGCCCCTGCATTGTGGAAGCAAGTGCCAACATTCCTGCTGCGGCAAGGCGCATTGTCTGGGGAAAGCTTCTTAACGCAGGGCAAACTTGTGTTGCTCCTGATTATGTTCTTGTCCACGAAAGCAAAAAAGAAGAGCTGCTAGAAGCCATCCGCAGCGAAATAACACGGCAATTTGGCGAAAATCCCCTGCAGAACGAGGAATATGGCAAGATTATAAACAAAAAGCACTTTAACCGCCTTATTTCTATTGCACCGGAAGCGCAGAACGACCTTGAGACGGAAAAAATTGCACCTACCATACTGGATTTGGGTCCACTTGGCGGAGAAAAGGCATCGCGCCATCCTTCAATGCAGGAAGAAATCTTTGGGCCTATAATGCCTGTTGTTACTTACGAAAATCTTGAAGATGTTATCTTGTACATAAACTCTCGTCCAAGCCCGCTTGCCCTTTACCTCTTTGCAACGGAAAAGACTGTCTGCGAAAGCGTAATAAAGCGTGTCCAGTTTGGCGGCGGTTGCATAAACGACGTGATTATCCATATTGCAAACAACCGTATGCCATTTGGCGGCCTTGGAGAAAGCGGCATGGGTCAGTACCACGGAAAGGCCGGCTTTGACTGCTTTACCCATTACAAGAGCATCGTATTCCAGAAGGAAAAGGGCGACTTTAACATTCGCATTACTCCGCATAAAAACCACCTGTCTTTTGTTAGGAAGATATTAAAGTAGTTTTACCGATTCAATTTTTTCTTTCTCTTTTGGCAGTGGCTTTTTGCTTTTGCTGTGCATTTTTTATATGAAAAAAGTAATTGCTTTGGTTGGTTTATTATTGTTGGTATATTGCAGTAATGGGAGTTCAGATTCTGATTCAGAAAATGTGTGTTAACAGTCCCCTATGATGACATAGGTCTTGAACTTAATCAACTAATGCAGATGAGCGCGCGCTCGTGCTGCTGTTATAGTAAGTGCCTATGCCTATATAGCGATTTGGGCCGTAATAAGCTGAGTTTCCAGTTATTGTTGCTGCTGTGTCCAAAGTGAAAGAACATATATCTGTCGGACTTAAAGGTGTGACAAAAATTCCGCCACCTATACCGGAAGCTCCAGAAGAACCAAGGCATTTATTGGACTTTAATTCGCCGCCTGTTAGTGTTACTTTTCCAAAAGAATATATACCGCCACCTACACAGTTGTTGTTTGTTGTAGAAGCTGAGTTGGAATTAATTGATCCTCCTGTCATGGTCAATTCCCCAGAAGTAAAGATATAAAAACCTCCACCCATTGCTCCTAAAAGAGGATTACTTGAAGAGGAAATATCAGAAGCGATATTGCTGATTATCGTGCCGCCCGACAGTGTCATTTTTCCAGTGGAATATATATACACACCTCCACCCTTAGCAGCTACAGATGAAGCAGAAACTACATTTGCGTCTATTGAGCCGCCTTCCATGGTCACAATTCCGTTTTCATATATAAAAAGGCCGCCGCCACAAACATCCAAGGTTCCTGAACCTGCAGAAACCCTATTATTGCTAATTTCTGCCGTTCCACTAATTGTAAGGCTTCCTTCTTTAATATAAACTCCACCACCGGAAATATAAGTTGCGGCATCAGAATATACTTTATTGTTGGAAACAGAACCTGAGCTAAAGGTCATTGTGCATCCTTCCGCAAAGACTCCGCCGCCACTTTCATTGGATGTGTTGTACTTAATGGTACAACCATTTATTGCGCAAGTTGGCTTTGTTATGCTTCCTCCAGAAGTTACAGCTCCGACATACAGACCACCACCAAATTTCTTAGAGGTGTTTCCGTTTGCATCAGTAGAGGCTCCTATTGTTCCTCCGGAAAGGGTAAGGTCAATGCCTTGGGTAGAAATGCCGCCGCCAAAGTCGGCTGAGTTTGTGCTTATTGTGCCACCAGACATTGTAAAGCTTCCCAGCGTACTATCAAACTTATAGAGCGATATTCCACCTCCATAACTAAATGAAGTACCTGTTGCAAGTGCCTTGTTTGAAGAAATGGTTCCTCCGTTCATTGTCATTGAGCCTGTGCACATAATTCCACCGCCATAAGCTCCGTTGGTGTTGGTAGAGGATCCTGCTGTATTTTGTGTGACTAAGCTGTTGCCAGACATCGTCAAGTTGCCGGTTGCGCTTATATAAATGCCACCGCCCATTCCGCCGATCGTCGAATCCGCTGTATTTTCTTGTACTGTTGAATCCGTCATTGTTACGGTGCTTTCTATATAAAATCCTCCACCAGTTGCCGCATTGTTCTTTTTTACAGTAGTGCCGTCCAGCGTTAGTCTTGAGTCTGCTGCACTGAAAATGCCGCCACCTCTACCCGAATTAGTAACAGTTGTGCTATAAGTTGCCTCACATTCGCTTACCGTACAGTTTGTTAGAGTTAATGTTCCTTCGTTGTAAATTCCGCCACCACGCCCGTTGGTGTTTGTACATTCTGTTACCGTAACATATTCGGCTTCTACTACTACACTGTAGGCAATCGTTATGGGACCTTTGAGCTGTGAGCTTTCTGCGAACGACTTGAATTCCAAATTCTTAAGCGTTGTGTTGCAGCTGAATGTTATGGACTTTCCGCCACCGTTTACTTGTATTGTGTCTGTAGAGCCTTCTGAAACTTTTCCCTCTATGGTAAGGCCAGGAACAGCTTCAACTTCGATATCTTGTGATTCCGTAATTTCGTCTTGTACTTTTATGATATAGTTGTCTGCTGAAGCTACATAACGGGCTTTTGCATCTGCAACCGCTCTGTATAGAGTTGCGAACGGGGCAGTCTCTGAGCCAGTGCCAGTTATATCACTTGCGTCTGTGCCGCCAACATAAATTATAGTGTCTTCACTGGAATGCGCCATAATGGCACCGGCTTTTGTGGCATTGTAAACAAGCGAATAAGTGGAATCCGTGGGCGTTGTAAAATAATCTACTTGCTCTTCTGTAGCTATTATTGCAAGGTTGCCAAAAGTAAATAGTGAAGTATCAGTTGGAGTTGTATTCAATTCAACAGTAATAGGGCTTGCCGTTGTGAAAGAGGAGCCTAATTCCAACGGATTGTCCTTTGAGCTTAAATAAATTTTACTGTCGGATGAAATGCTTCCGTCTAGCGTTAATTTTCCGCTATCGGATGTTTCTATTTTTCCAAGCCCGCTAAAATTCAAATAGGAAACTTCTGCCTCGCCAGAAATTGTAAGGGAATAGTTGCTAGAGCCGCCGCTTACGGTTGCCGCAGAAGATGTGTTTTCACTTGAGATGAAAGCTTTTTTGCCGCTATTCAAGGTAATGTTGCGGCCAAGGGAAACATTGTTTTGCACAACTATTTCGAATGTGGGGGTGCCCGTTGCGGGAGAAGTGTTTACAAGTTCTATTGCCCTTGCTAAAGTTTTTACTGGGCTAAAGCAAGAGCCTGTGCCATCATCGTCGCCGGAGGAATTTACGTAGATGGTGGTAAGTTCTGCACTTTGGACAAGAGCTTTTGTTACTACAATGTCTCCACTGGAGACATAACCTATTGGGGAAGTTTCAAATTTGGTTGTGGTTAAATTTGAATAGACATTTATAACTTCTTTTATGCGGTAAAGAATATCTCCTGTGCAGTCAGTGCCAGAATAAAAAATAAAATCAACATTATAGGAACCGGGAGAAACATCATTTACAGTCCAGTTCCAAGATCTGCTGTTATTTGTTGCGGATAAATCGCCGGTTGCTTTTATACTGTTTATGCCAGAGTCTCCCGTAGCAGAAAGGGGAAGATCTATATTTCCTTTTTCTGTACTGGAAGAGCTAACGTAGCGCAAAACCAAAGGGCTTATTGTGGCAGATTCAGAAAGGTTTGCGGTAACATTTTGTGTGGTTGCGAGTATCGTATTGTTAGTAGAATCTTTTGCACAGGCACTTAAAGACCACGAGCCACTTGGTAGATTGATTGTATAAGATATAATGCCTGTGCTCGTCTCTACCGTAATGCGGCCGTTGGGTGAGTCGCTGGTAGTTATTGTTATGTCCGATGAACCAGAGCGTGCCGCTGTTACTGAAAAGTTAAGCGAAGAAGCGGTTGGTTCTGCGGGAAAAGCCGTGCGGGCATTTGGGTCGCTTATAAAAACAGAAGGATTTGCCCCGGAGAGTTTAATGGTGCCGGATAAAACAACAGTTCTGTCTGGCGACTGGGCAACAGCCGGACTGCTTTCTCGGGGTTCTGCATCGGGCACAGAAAAAGAACAACCCACAAGTAAAGCCGTAGTAGCAAGAGGAAATAAAATTGCTTTAAGAAAATTACAACGCACTTTCATCCCTTTTCAATACTAATTATAGCATTTTTTAAGCTTTTTGGCTACAGAATTGTATTTTACTTTTCATTTATGTTCTTCGGACAAAATACAGCTTTTATGATATAATTCATTCATGGCAAAAAAGAAAACAAGCAAGAGTAACACGGCCACCATCGGCTTTGAACAGCAGATTTGGGATGCAGCCTGCGAGCTTTGGGGACACATTCCCGCCGCAGATTACCGCAAAATCTTTACAGGACTTATCTTCTTAAAATACATATCAACCGCATTCGAAAAGAAATATGCAGAACTCGTAGCAGAAGGCGACGGTTTTGAAGATGATTCCGATGCCTACGAAGCAGAAAACATCTTCTTCGTTCCGCCACAGGCCCGCTGGTCAGAAATTGCCAAAGCTGCCCACACTCCGGAAATCGGCACTATCTTAGACAAAGCCATGATAGCCATAGAAGCCGACAATAAAAGCCTCAAAGGTGTTCTTCCAAAAAACTACGCCAACCCCGAGCTGGACAAACGCGTTCTTGGTAACGTAGTAGACGTATTCACCAACATGGACATGAGCGATACCGAAGCAAGCAAAGACCTGCTCGGCCGCACCTACGAATACTGCATCGCCCAGTTTGCTTCCTACGAAGGAGTAAAAGGCGGCGAGTTCTATACACCGGCAAGCGTTGTAAAAACAATCGTAAATATCTTAAAACCTTCAGAAGGAAAACGCGTTTACGATCCATGCTGCGGTTCAGGCGGAATGTTCGTACAGTCCGTAAAGTTCATTCAGGAGCACGCAGGAAACAGAAGCAACATCTCGGTCTTCGGACAGGAAGCCAACGCCGACACCTGGAAAATGGCCAAAATGAACATGGCAATCCGCGGAATTGATGCAAACTTTGGCGACCATCCCGAAGATACCTTTTTCAACGACCTGCATTCAACTCAGAAGTTCGACTTCATCATGGCAAATCCGCCCTTCAACTTAAGCAACTGGGGACAGGATAAATTGCAGAACGACCCGCGATGGGCATACGGACTTCCACCCGCAGGCAACGCAAACTATGCCTGGATAGAACACATGATCTACCACCTGGCACCAAACGGAAAAATCGGCCTGGTACTTGCAAACGGCGCCCTTTCAACCCAGACCTCAGGTGAAGGAGAAATCCGCAGGCGCATAATCGAAGCCGACCTGATAGAAGGAATTGTCGCAATGCCAACCCAGCTTTTCTACAGCGTAACAATTCCGGTAACCCTCTGGTTCATCACCCGCGGCAAAAAGCAGACCGGTAAAACCCTCTTCATAGATGCCCGCAACATGGGCCACATGGTAGACCGCAAGCACCGCGACTTTTCTGAAGAAGATATTACAAAACTTGCAGACACTTTTACCGCTTTCCAAAATGGAACTCTTGAAGATGTAAAAGGCTTCTGCGCAGTTGCCACCACAAAACAAATCGCCGCCCAGGATTATATCCTCACCCCCGGCCGCTACGTTGGCATAGAAGAAAAAGCAGAAGACGATGAACCTTTTGCTGATAAGATGAACCGCCTCACAACCGAGCTTGCCGGAATGTTTACAAAGAGCCACGAGCTCGAAGAAGAGATAAAGAAAAATCTTGCGGGGATTGGGTTTAAGATTTAGGGCGTGACCCTCGCCTTGCTCGGGTCGGGCTTTGCGCACTTCCGCTTTCGCTTCATTCCCCGCAAGCGGTGAACGCCTTCGGCGGTGCTCCAATCCCTCACGCTTAAAAGGCTTGACTTTCGGCTATTTCGGAGTTATACTCCAAATTAGTCGGACTGCTCAAAAGGGGGCTTTATGTATATAAACCGTCACATTCTGCCATATTTGCACAGAATGAAAAAACAGTTCAGAGTTCTCTTAATTACCGGTTCCCGTCAAGTCGGAAAATCTACTTTGCTAAAAGAAAAGCTTCTCCCGGATTATGGATATGTTACCCTAGATGATTTTACAGAAC
>Ga0310691_10000681_pt1 | contig 59429 bp, 51 predicted proteins | sample 176DNAGHGlowgp2_FD_203887 | JGI IMG/M metagenome (GOLD analysis project Ga0310691, IMG submission 203887) | Sheep rumen microbial communities from Palmerston North, Manawatu-Wanganui, New Zealand - 1766 DNA GHGlow gp2 (v2) (version 2) | ecosystem: Host-associated > Mammals > Digestive system >... | reverse complement strand
TGAGGACTTCATGAACGCCCTCGAGATCGGCATGCCGCCCACCGGCGGTATCGGCTACGGCCTCGACCGCCTCGCCATGCTGCTGACCGACAGCGCGGCGATCAGGGATGTATTGTTGTTCCCGACATTGAAGACGTTGGATAAGTAAAAGCCAGTATTTATGCGGGTTCCCGCTATCTCAATTTCATATTTTGCTGCATTTTTGCTGCAAATCTGATGTGTTTAGCACGCTTCTGCGCGCTTCCACGAGGATTTGACAGGAATAGACCTACAATACTTACTAAGATTGAAGGACACTTTTCTAAAACTCTTATGAGAATTAGAAAAGTGTCTTTTTTCGTTTCTGAAGGATTGTGTTGTTGTCCATACGAGGAGGTGCAGTCATGCAAATACCGAAACACGTAATCAGTGTCTGGCCAAAGAAACATGGTGGGATATCTGATGCTGTTGTAAAACTAACCATTGGAGGTGCTATTAGCATCTTCCCGGTGAAACTAGCTAAGGGAAAAGGTGGCTTGCACCTCTGTCTTCCGAAAACAGATAGTGTGATAAAAGAACATCGGTTTCCGGTTCAGTTTATTGATTCAAAGGCAAAAAAGCAGATAGCCAGAAACATTGAAAAAACATACCGTTCAAATAAATCCACCTGTAGAGAATTTGACGGAGATCGGCAGATGTACATTGATTACTTCATCTTCCCCAAGAGAATTCCCTTCGGTCAGGTCGCAACGGCAGTTTTGGAGATTAATCAGGTGATTCGTATACGCGGTTTCAGATTGGCTGAATATCAGGACGGACATAGAACTTTATTCTTTCCAGAACGATTTATCAAGATTAACGGGGATTACGATTTTCAGAGAGTTGTCGATTTTCGAAATGATTGGACAGAGATTATAACGAGTGAAATCTGGCGGGCTTACGATGACGAGATAGTTCGCCGCAAAAGAAAGGAGGTCAGATGATCAAGTTACGAATGATGAGTACACCGGAAGAACTGCAGCGATTCCGGGTGGTATTGCTCCGAATGGAGGATGAAGGCAAGATTACCATTCAATCACTGTCCGCGATGTACGCCAACAAAGACACCGAGATTTTCTTCCGCATGTATGCGGAAATCAAAACAGCGAGAAAGGGCAAAAACGATGAAAGAGAAGAGATTGTGTAAAGTGATCAGTGTGGTCTGCCAGAAGGGCGGATCCGGAAAGTCAGCAAGCGCCACGCAACTTGCCGTGGGACTTGTAAGAAGAAAACACAAGGTTCTGCTGATTGATGCTGATCCGCAGGGAACTGGCAGCATGATGTTGGGCGTTTCCGAACCGGACGAATTGAACGAGACGGTTACGACAGTGCTTGCAAAGATTATCAACGAAGAACCGGTATCCGATACCGAAGCCATCATTCAGACCGAAGAGGGTGTTGACCTACTTCCGGCAAACGTGGATCTGGCCAGCATGGAAGCCACGCTCATGAATACGATGAACCGGGAACGCGTCCTTAAGCAGTATGTGGATCAGCAGCGAAAGAATTACGACTATATCATCTTGGATTGTCTTCCGTCTTTGGGAATGATTGCAATTAACGCGCTGGCTGCATCGGACAGCGCCATAATACCTACGCTTGCGGAGTATCCGTCAGCGCGAGGGCTTGTGCAGTTACTGAAGACCGTGAACCGCGTCCGTAAGTATATCAACCCGAAGATTCAAGTAGAGGGCATCCTTTTAACTATGATGGACGAGCGGACAAATTACAATCGTGAGATAGCAAAGATGGTGAGCGACACTTACGGCTCCGATATCCGCGTTTACAAGACGCCGATTCCCAGGGCAATTCGGATGGCGGAGGCAGGAGGGCTTGGAAAGAGTATCTTCCTGCATGCGCCGAACTCGAAAGCCGCGAAAGCTTACAAGGCACTGGTGAGGGAGGTGGAACGCGATGTCTAAACCGATTCTGAATGTAAGACTCCCGAAGGTAGATGATTTGTTCACGGCAGGCGCATCCTCTTATGAAACCGCCCCGGAGGGTCAGGTTCAGCTGATTCCCGTATCCGAACTTCATCCCTTTCCGAACCATCCGTTCCTTGTAAAGGATGATGCAAAGATGGAGGAAACCATTGAGAGCATACGGAATAAGGGCGTTCTTGTGCCGGTTCTTGTCCGTACAAGAGCGGAGGGCGGATACGAACTCATATCCGGCCATCGCCGCACTCATGCTTGCCGTAAGCTTGGATTGAAAACGATTCCAGCTCTGATCCGCGAGATGGACGATGATGAAGCAACCATCGTTATGGTTGACGCCAACATCCAGCGGGAGACACTTCTCCCGAGCGAGAAGGCAAAAGCTTATGCGATGAAGTTCGCGGCGATGAAGCACCAGGGACAGGGCGGCGGATATACCGTGGCAGCAATGGAAAAGGAAAGCACGGACAACGCCAAGACCATACAGCGGTATATTTCTCTTTCAAAACTCAACGATGACCTGCTCCGGATGATTGACAGGGGAACGCTGGGGCTTTCCCAGGGGTATACGCTTGTCACACTCGATACCGAGGAGCAGAAATGGCTCTGCGACGCTCTGAGAGGCTCAGAAACGAAGCTCACGGCTTCACAGGCGGAATCTATCAGAAAACTGAGCAGAAGCGGTCAATTAACGCAGGAAGGCGTGTCGGAGATGCTTTCCCACGAACCCGTACCGAAGCGCCGTGTAGTCTTGACGGAGAATACACTCCAAAAGTATTTTGCGGACAGCGTGGATCCCCGGTACATGGAACAGGTCATATTGGAACTCTTACGACAGTGGAAGGAGCAGAGCCATGAGTGATGGTGTATTTCGAAGCAAGAAAGGATTTACAGTTGTGCAGAACTCCGTAACCAAGAACGAGAAACTCTCCCTGAAAGCTAAAGGTCTCTATGTTCTGATCCAGGCGTACATCACAATGCCCGACAAGAACTACAAGAAGAGCGATTTCTTAAAGATGGTCGCTGAAGGAAAATGTGCGTTTGAATCTGCATGGAAAGAACTGAAGGCTGCCGGTTATATTAAGCAGCATGTGTACTCAAACGGGAAAGGCTTCCGGGTTGAGTATGATCTCCTGGATGAACCAAAGACCGGTATAAATACCTACTATTACGGAACCAAAGGAGAGGTGGTCCGTACCTCCGAATAGGAGGAAAGTAAGGCTCCGATATGCTGAAAACTGGTATACCGGAAACTGGGTTACCGGAAACCGAGATATCGGAAGCCGGTACATCGGAAACCGTGGTATCGGGAACCAGTCTGCCGGAAACTGAGATACCGGAAATCGGCTCATCGGTATAAAGTCTATAAAGACTATAAGGGAATAAGACTGAAAGGCGTAAATCCTAAGAAATATAACACTGTCACAGGGGACGGTTCCTGGTTTCATTCTCCATTTCATTTCCCATTGCATTCTCATTTCCTGAAACGGCAAACTTGTGGACAAATTGTCCACCGGTGAGATTGGGGACAAAACGGGAGCAGGGATGAAATCGGGATCCTTTTCAGAATCAGCGGCTAAAAAGGCTGGACGGGCGGTTATGACCGGAGAAGGAAAACTTGTGGACAAATTGTCCACAAGTGGAAAGGAACAAGGATGGAAAAACTTAAAGTGTTTACCTACCCCCAGAAGAGCGGTCGGGTACGGGGAGTCGCAAGAATCGAGATCGGAGACCTGAAGGTGTATCCAATCCGGATCATGGAATCCGAGAAAGGGATGTTCATCGCCATGCCGCAACAGATGCGGAAGAACGGTACTTGGCAGGATCTGTTTCACCCCGTCACAGCGGAGGGACGGAAGTTCTTGCAGGAGAAGGTCCTCGAGACCTATCAGGCAAAGCAGAACGGGATGAAGGAGTTTGATCTTCCGGGCGAGATCACATTTTCCGCAGGGGTGACGCCGGTGCTCCGGGAGAAGAGCACTCTCGTCGGTTTTGCCCATGTCGATGTCGGCGGGATGTTCCGCATCGAAAGCATTCTTCTCCGTCAGGACCAAGGCGAGACGAAGCCGAAGCTTGTCTTTCCTCTTCGGCGATGGCAGAACGAAGTCGGCGAGACAATGGCTGCGGAGATCTTCCAAGTCGGCGATACGATGCTTTCGAAAATGACGGATACCGTTCAAGCAGAGTACCAGAAAAGACGTGCAGTCCTTGATCAGTCCGAGATGAGGATCAAATCCAGAGATGCGTTCAAGGAATTCCACCAGCGGGATTACAAGAAAGAGATGGGTTACACGCTGGACGAGCTCGTTGATCTGGCCAGGGCGAGGAAAGAAGGAAAAACAGATGTCAATCCCTATGCGAGAAAGAGCGTGGACCCGGATCAAGTCGTAGCGGAGGAAGAAACCGAAACAGCCACGGAAGAACCGGTCATGTGCCTGTGACCGTTTTTCATAAAACCAAACCAAGGAGGTAAAAACAATGCTGGACAAAAACAGTACCAGAGAACCCAAGGTGATTGTCGAACTCGAGAGCAAGGAACACGATGCCAGGGAAAAGGCGGCAATCGCAAAGCACTCAGCAGAGCGCATGAAACAGTATCATGAGAAATGGAGGAAGATGTTATGCCAGAACAGAAACTGACAAAAGAAGAGTTCTTCCGCAAGTTGGAAGAACAGATTCATGAAGATTTCCCGGATTATGAACTCCGCAGGCAGGAAGTTACAAAGAGCAGCAATACCGTAAAGAACTGCTTGGTGGTCCGAGATCCGAGCAATGAAGTGGCACCGTCCCTGCGGATCGATGATTACTGGTCGGATTACAAGGACGCGGTAGACTATGAGGCGGCCGAGAAGCGGATCTTCAGCCAGGTGAAGGAGTGTATCACCCAGGCCTATCTGGACTCAGATAAGCTTGGCATCGCAAGAAAGGCAATGGACGCGATGTCGAACTGGAGAGAGCACCTTCAGTGCTCGCTGGTCATCCGGGACGGCAATGACCGGTTCCTTGAGGATAAGCCTTTCAAGCCGTTCCTCGACATGGCCAAGATCTATTACATTGCAGTCGATGATCTTGTGGAAGGTCATGTAAGCCGTATCACCATCACGAATGAGCATATGGCAAGCATGGGCTGCACACTCGATGAACTGGATGCCGCAGCCATGGCCAACACCCTGAAGGAGAATCCCGCAGAGGTGGCATCCATGAGCAAGGTGCTCTCCGATCTGATCGGAATTCCGGAAGAACAGTTCGAGGCGGAATTCGGTGCAGCGGAACTTCCGATGTACGTGGTTACGAACCGGACGAAGTGTGACGGTGCAGCGGTCATCATGTACAACGATGTACTTGATAAGATTTGCGATGCGCTTCATTCGGATGACTTCTACCTGTTGCCTTCGAGCCGTCATGAGTGTATCTGTGTTCCTGCCGGACTCGGCAAGGATGTCGATGCGCTCAGAAAGATGGTGCATGAAGTCAACATGACGCAGGTACCGCCGGAAGATCTTCTTTCCGAGAACGTGTACTATTATGAGCGAGGTCAGGAACTGCAGATCTGCGGAGCCGGACCGGAGCTCGAAGAAGAACCGGAAGAGGAATTCGTTCCGGTCATGTAACACTTAAAACTTAAGCCCGACCTCTCAAGGAAAGAAACGCCGTAGACGCTGTCTCTCTTTGAGACAGCGGACTTACGGTAACCGGTACTTGTGGACAAATTGTCCACAAGTGGTGTAAACTCAGAAAGAGAGGGGAACACGATGGAAGAGCAAAGAAGAAAACCAAAGTGGAAGAAATGGGTAATCATTGCGATAGTAGCTGCAGTGCTTGCTGTTCTTTTAGTGCCGAAGCGACTGACAAGAGATGATGGCGGAACGGTAGATTACAAGGCAATTGCGTATACCTTAATCAAATACGACACTTTTTGCGTAGATACAGAAGACTTTGGACGTGAGCTTAAGAAAAAAGGGTCTACTCTATATATCTTTGGCAAGAAGGTGTACGAGAAGATTTGGTTTGAAGATGCAATGTCTTCCAACGCTACTAAAGCGACGGCCACAATAATGCCGGAGTTTTCGCCAACTATTCCCTATACACAAACGATGACACCAGAGCCGACGGATACGGTAATCCCAGAACCTACGGCAACGGAGACACCGACTTCGGAACCGACGGAAGAACCTGGGCCAACACCGGAACCGACAGAGGAACCCAGTCCGACACTAACCGAGGAAGTGAAGCCGACAGAGACGGTAACACCGACGCAGATTCCTACGAATACGCCAACGGTAATGCCTACAGCTTCACCGAAGCCAACGGCAACCCCTACCGTGAAGCTGACAGTGACACCGACAGTGACGCAGAAGCCGACCAGTACGCCGACGGAAGCACCTACGCTGACAGTGACGCCTACGAGCACTCCGACACCGGTTCCAACCAATACACCGACACCTACGCCGGCTGCATGGGCAGAACCGAAGGAGCGGAAGGACATCGCGGATCTGCTGATGGCAAAGATTAATGCATATCGATCCAGTCAGGGGCTTCGTAAGTGGGAAAGCCCGTTCGTTTATTACGATGTGAACAAGCCCGGTCTCGGGGAACGGCTGACGGCAAAAGGACTCAGGGTTGCAAAAAAGTGCTGTATGGAGCACTCTGCAAACCACGAGGGAAGTCAGATCGGTACAGGTGTATACTTCTATCCTTGGCAGGTGACGGATATCTGGTTGGATGAAATGGCAGGAAAGCTTTTCAACAACTGGTACAATTCTCCGGCACATAACAAAAACATGCTAGACAGCCATGCGGAGGATGGCATTGTAGACGTGGCGGTTATACATGTGACGGAGTATTTTGATGGGGAATACTGGCACTACTGTGCAATCATGACGGTTAGTGGTGTCTTTTCGGAAGATCTTCCGGAGGGGCTTAAGTAAATGACAACTGAATAAGTAAACTTACGATGGAGCATTACATTTTTGTAGTGCTCCTTTTTCGTGGAAAGGAAGGCAAATGAAGTATTTAAAAAGAGTCATTGCCGTAATGCTTACGGTATCCATGCTTGCAGGATTCTGTGCTGTCTGGCACATCCCTAGGCAGGCAAAAGCGGCTGACGACATCTTCTACACAACAACAGATTTCCAGAAGGATTATGCGAAGGTTCTTCTTGGTTTGATCGGGAAAGGGTATACATCCGGTGGCGGCTACCATGTGACAACAGGAGGAACGCCACTGAACCCGGCAACAACGCCGGACACGATGTTCGACTGCAGCGGATTTGTTGTAACCGGCCTTATGATGATGGGATATGACTATTTCATTGATTCGGCGGGGAAGAAGTGGAACCTTAATGCTCAGGTCGGTATGGACGTTTTCCAGGGCACTAAGGGAATCTTTTACAGCCATAAGACCGGAGACAAGATAACCCTTCATAATAAAACGGATGCACGGTTCAACGTGACCTTTGAATTCGGGGAAGTGGTCGATATGACAAAGGCCACTGACATTCCGATGGGAAGCATCATCTGTTCGCTTCCCATCCAGAACTCCTCTGGAAACTACGACACGTCCAACAATAACGGAGTGGTATACGGTCCGTTTGCGGAACACTACATCGGATCCTCGTATAAAACGCATATCGGGCACGTTTCAGTTGCACTTTTCACAATCCCGAAGGGGGATGATATCACTCCCGAAAACTATCGGGATAAAACGAGTGCGGAGCGGAAAACGGCGCTGGAAAACTCGTGGGAGCGGGCGGCCGCCAAGATTGAGTCGCTGTTTGGTTCGAGCTACAAGACCAAGGTGACCGGCGGCAGCGTCCGGAACTCAGCTTACAACATTTCGGAGCAGCACTTTGCACCGTTCCTGTGGGATGCACGCGGAAGAGGATACGGATACTATACGAATTCTGATGCAACCGCGAATAATTACAAAGCCGGATTCAAAGATCCGCGCTGTTCCAAGCATTTCCTGACACCGTACAGTACCGTGTGGCAGATCGAATGCCTGAATGAGACAGTCGGTGTCTGTGTAAACAACAATCCGTACGGAAAGACCGTGGCAATCACACAATCAGTCCTGTTGACTCCGGTGGATTCCTACGGAGAGGTAATGATCACTAAGCGGGATGCAGAAACGCAGGCAATGCTCTCCGGAGCAACCTTCACCTTGTATGAATGGTCAGAGGCAAAGAACGGGTATGTGGTTTCTAATAACTACAGCATTCGAGAAGGAGCCTCAACCGGCAAGTATTATACCTACGAGGGAGGTGATCTGGGAAGAATCCTGGTTACCAAAGATAATCTTGGAAAAATCAGAGTGGTAGAGACGAAAGCACCGCCGGGCTACTCCAACATAGACCCGTCAACCGGTCAGCCTTACACTTGGGAATATACATTCAAAAAAGATGGGGAGACTGAGACCTTTACAATCGATGCGAAGAATACCGGACTTCCGGTTGGATTTAATGTCGTAAAGAAAGGAACAGACGGACCGCTCCTGTCGGGCGCCGAGTTTACGTTGTATTCCGATGAGGCATGTACATCGGTTGCCAAGGACCTGAATAACAAGTCGGTGTTTACATCCGGGAGCGATGGAAAATCGAACATCCAGTTCCGCTTATCATCCAACGCGCAGACATACTACCTGAAGGAAACCAAAGCCCCGGGCGGATATATAAAGAGTGACAGCGTTTTCAGGATCACAGTGACGGCAGCTTCCGACGGAAGAATCGTTGTTGCCGAGAAGAAAGCGGGAGCAACATCGTTTACAAACATCAGCGAGATTTCTGCGGAAAATGCCAAGCTTCTGACGAAGGGAGAAGTCGAAGTGAAGAATACTCCGGAAACAGGCGGGTTGACCATCACGAAGAAGACCAACACGGCAGTCGACGTGAAAGAAGTCTACTGGTTTTATATCACCGGGCCCGGCTACACCGCATGGAAGTCCGTCACCCTCCAGCCAGGACAGAGTTCCGCATCGGTTACGATTCCAAACCTTACCGTAGGGGAATATACCGTGCTTGAGGTCGAAAAAGACGGGGATACCAAGTCCGTGTCGGAAACCAGAGCCGTGCCGTACTCCGCTGTCGGTGAAGGTAAGGTCACCATCGTGGCCGGAACTACGGTCAATAAGACCATCACCAACATGATCACTGCGGTCAAGATTAAGAAGACCGCAAAGTAATGAACCAAACAAAAAAGACTCAAAGGAGAAACTACAAATGAAAAACTTTATGAAGAAGATCTCGAAGAGCAGACTGTTCGCTGTTGTACTGGCCATTGTATTGATCGCCTCGGTCGCTACCGTTGCAATGGCCGCAGAGGAAGACCCTGCCGGGGAAACGAAGGGTGTGGAAAAGGGCACCTATGATACCAACTATACCGTCACCACCGTAAAGAGCGTCAAGAGCGGATCCGTTGTTGTCGGAGCAGTGCTGCAGATCATCGACTCCAAGGGCGCGGTCGTGGAAGAGTGGACAACCACGAAGGATGACCATGTGATCACTTCAAAGCTGGTCGCCGGAGCAAAGTATACGCTTCATGAGAAGAGTGCCCCGAAGGGATTTATTGTTGCTCCGGATGTTCCGTTTACCGTATCCACCGACGGCAGCATCAATGAAGTCGAGATGAAGGATGACTGGACGAAGGTTACGGTTGCCAAGTACTCGAACGCAACCATGAAGCTCCTCGCAGGGTCGACCTTGCAGGTCATCGATTCCAAGACAAATGATGTAGTTTATGAGTGGACGACCGACGGAACCGCAACCCGCTTTGAAGGATTCCTGGAAGCCGGCAAGGAATACATCCTCCGTGAGACGAAAGCTCCTGCCGGTCATACGGTAGCCGCGGATGTCGTGTTTACCGTTTCCACGGACGGTAAGGAAGATACCGTCAATATGTACGATACGCCTACGACGGTCAGCATCCGTAAGGTAGCGAAGTAATAGTGGCAAAAAAGGAAAAGAAAACCGGAACCGAAAACTGAATCAGAGCGAAGGACGGGCACCCATTGGGTGTCCGTTTCCTTCGGAAAGGATAAAAGAATGAAGAAAGGAAAATGGATCATAACGTTGTGCCTGTCCTGTGTCATCCTTGCCAGTTTAGGACTGTTTTTTCGTCACGCCAGGGCAGAGAAAGAGGAAACAGAGCCGCCGAAAACAAAGTATTATTCCGGCGAAGCCATCGAGGGCGCAGTGCTGCAGCTTATCGATAAGGATGGTAAGGTTGTCAAGGAATGGACTACCACCAAGGCGGCCTACGAGATCGGTGCCGAGCTGGTTGCGGGAGAGACCTACACCCTCCACGAAAAAAGCGCCCCTCCGGGATACCTTCTCGCAGAAGACATCACCTTTGTGGTGCCGTTAGACGGAAAGAAGCAGGAGATCACCATGGTGGATGCCCCGACCAGCGTTGAGATCGAGAAGAAGGACAAAGATACCGCAGAACCAGTGTACAATGCCGTACTCCAGGTGCTGGATGAGGATGGAACTGTCATGGATGAATGGACAACGGACGGAACCGTCCATGAGGTAAAGGGAATCCTGACCGCGGGAAAGAAGTATATCATTCATGAAAAGACCACACCGGTCGGCTACAAGCAGTCGGATGACGTATCCTTCATCGCACCGACGGAGGAACCGCCCTACAGGGTGACGTTTTATAACGTGCAGGTACCGGACGATGTCCCTAAGACCGGGGATACAACACATATCTATCTTTGGATGGGAATCGGTATTCTGTCAATCGCTGGAATCGTAGGCGTGCTGGTATTACGAAGGAAAATGAAATAGAGCAGAATAAGAAAATGCGGAGGCGGTAATATGATAAAACTGGCCTCTCCAGTGATTTACGGATGACAAGGAGGACTGACGTATGGTATAATATAGAGAAGGGTATTTATGATCTGACACGAACGGTGCCTTGAATTCTTGTATAATTCGGCTGGCTTTCAGAAAACAGGGATTGAATGAATCGTGAAGAAAGTATATCCTGTTGGCTTATTGTATGAAAGAACTGACCGTCACACAGTATGTATTTGGTCTAAACCATCTGCATGAAGCGATGAATCTCATAATAGGATTTGTTTTGCAAAAAACATGATAGTAGAATTTGTATTATGGGAGTGAGATAATGTACCATCCTTATAAAAAGTCAAGTTCATATTTAAGAGATGCAATCTACAAAGAATATAAGCGTAAATGTCCATACTGTGGGGAACTTATACCGCTAGTTCGCTATATGCATGTTGATCATATTTTACCGACTAACATGCCAAAGTGTATAGAGGACGATGTAGAAGCTTACATTTCAGAATTAGAGGCAGATGGCTTTATTCAAGATTCAATTGAAAACTATCTGCCTTCTTGTTCTGCGTGCAATTTACAAAAGAACAATACAGTATTTACAGCTTCAAACTTAAGATTTTACCATGAAATGGCACGTCAACATGTCCCCAACATTCTGAAATCAATTGACGAAACCAAGAATGGGAAAGAGTATTTCTTCGAACCGGTAGATTCAAGCGTATGGATACAACTTGATTTTAAGTATCAGCGTGGTTTGGAACACGCTGTTATGGGATATAGGCTTACAGACGCTGATGTAGTTGCATGCCCATTATTTCTCCAGGTGGAACATACTGAAAAACAATTAAGAATAGTGGATTATGCTGTAATTATGGGTGAAACTGGATGTGGAAAGTCTATTTCTCTGTTCCAAACAGGGTACAGATTCGCTCAGAAGGGGTGGCAAGTTTATCAGTTAAATAATCGTAATGATTTAAAAAGTCTACGTTTACCAGAAAATACAGAGAATTCTTTATATCTTATTGATGATGCGCAAGTTTATCCTGAACAGTTCGTTAACGATGTATGTAGACAGGCGCGTCCAAATCGTAAAGTTTTACTAGCCAAAACTGTATCAGATCGACTGGATTCAGAAGATATTGTATTGACAAACAAGGATGCGGTAAGTGTTCTTTTTAGCGAGTTTACTAAACGAAAGGATGAAATATGGCCGATAGTAAAAGAATGTGATAATAGCGTTGGAGTCAACATGATGGATATACCCATCGAGCAACGTCTTAAAAGTGCAAAGGAAGCAAAGACTCCTTGGCAGTTTAACTACATCCTTCGTGGTGGTTGGAAATCCATGATAGGTCTTTACGAGTCCATTAGCGGGCATGGTGATTGTGATCTGCTTGCAGCCTCTATTGCAGTGTTTCAACTATTGAAATTGGACAAGCCAGTGAATCTGACATATATCAATGATGTTTATAAAAGGTGCAAGTTCGATTTTTGTTGGAATAAAAGCGATATAGATTATTTGGTTCAGAAGCGAGTTGTTTTATCTGCGGATGAAATAAGAATAGTTCATTTGGAAAGCGCAAAAGTAATAGCATCTATGTTTTTTGACTCGGAAAAGAATGAAAAACAAGTTGCACTAATTAGAACAATTGAGAATGAGTTTAGGGAGCAGAGAGTATCCGCTTTGGGTATGGTATGGCTGTGCAACGGATGTGATTATTCTTATAAGTATCATTTCTGTGCAGAAGAGCTTTTTATCACGGAGAGTATCAAGGAATCTATTAATACATTTTTGCAAAATCTTAACACTTCAGAAGAAGTACGCAACATGATGTGTTTGATGGAAAGAATACTTTTTGTAACTAGAAGGAATGGGGAAAACCTGCAGTTATTTATTCAAAATGAAAATGTGATTAGGAACTATATTTGTAAAACAGACAGCACGTCGGCATCGGGGATTAGTGCTTTGCTGAATACCATATATAATAGCGATAAAGCAATTTATAGTTCATTTTGCAGGACAATTGATTGGTGTGCTCTTATTCAAAGAATGCAGTTGGAAAAAGAACCGGATTACTATGCTTGGGGCGGATTGTTTAATCGAGGACTGTCATTGCTTGGAAAGAAGGAGTATAAAAAATATAGTGATCCGATGTATTTGCTAATGAAATGGGTTGTTGAAAGGGCAAATGTTTACAATATTGAGGAAACAACAAGTTTTCTATGTTCCGTTGAGTTTATGAACAGTGAGAGAATACATGATTTAATGCCGTTACTGATACCTATCTACGAGAAATACTTCGATACTGATATGAGGCAAGCGATTCGCTTGTTCAATTTTGATTTCCTTGGATACATTTGCGGAATTGGGTTCTTTCACAAAAACAAGCCGACTAACAGGCAACTTGAGACTGCAGAAATGATTATAGCAGCCATTCCGGTGAATAAAATGGCAGAGGTTATTTCGGATAGTAATATGCAGGAATGGTTTGGTATTGGATACGCATTAGACCTGATCCTGGCCTATAATATTCAAAAGTTTAAGACTATTATGAGTAGAGTTAACTTGCAGAAATTATCTCGTGCAGTGAGTAACAGCTGGGGACAAAGCCACGAAATCTGTATGGTCGTTAATTATTTGCATGAAGCAGATGAGGCGTTGGCTAAAAGGTTTGCAGAAATGAATAGCAAGCAAATTGTTTGCTATTATTCGACACTTATTGTTTCTGATACAGAGGGCGCAATTAAGGCAAATAAAGAACGTGCAACTCCCTTAAAACTGTTTACAGAGAATTGGTGGGGTGTAAGCTTAAAAGCTTTAAAGAAATTGAAAAAGACTAATTATCACTTTACCAAGGAGTATCTGGAAGCTAATGTAAGTCTAATCGCGAAGCGATATAGTGATGTAACAGCATTAGATTTTACCGAGAACGATTCGTTGAAAATGTTGCATTTAATTAAATCGATTAGTCCAAGTGCATATGATCAAATTGTTTCGCTTATTGATAGAGAAAACGTTATTGATAAATGGGATCGATGTGGAGGAATAGACCCTAGGAAAAAGCATTGGATAGCAAAGAGAAAAGAAAAGTATCTTCAAATGCTAAACAACTAAGACGAATTCCTTGCTCAGGGAATTCAACTTCAGAAATAGGAATGATATGGAAAAACGATTATACTAGTCCAATGCGAATGTAGTGTGGGACAAGCTTACTTGTGAGGCTTGTCCTTTTTTTTATGCCACGGAAGGGAGGTGAGAGTATGCCTGATGAGAAACAAGCCTGGCTCGGCAAGGAGCTGGAACGTCTGGCAATGCAGCCGGACACAATCGTAAACGTTACACTGGAAGGAAGTGATGGTGATGGGCAGGAATCCGTTTCGTCTGAAACAGGTGTCGGTCCGGTTGAAAGCGGAACGACCGCTTCTGTCGGAGACTCCGGTTAAGAATCCGGAGGATGCAGCACGGCTTGTAAAGGAACTGGTCTCAGACTTTGATCGGGAAGCCGTCTGCATCATCAGTCTGAAAAATGATCTGTCCCCAATCAACTTTTCCATCTGCAGCATCGGATCTTTGAATCTTGCTCTGGTGGAACCGAGGGAACTGATCAAGACTTTATGCCTTTCAAATGCAACGTCCTTTCTAATGCTGCACAATCACCCGGGTGGTTCGTTGTCACCATCCAGCCAGGACGTAGAGATCACAGACCGAATGTCGAGACTTGGAAGTTTGCTGCATATCCCCATGGTGGATCATGTGATTGTCGCGTCGGGAACCAACCGGTATTTCAGCTTTAAGAATCAGGGAATCTTGACATTCCCGGAACCGAAGATGGAAACCGATTACCGGAACATTCATATCGTGGATATCGTGGCGGCGGAAGGGGAAGAAAAAACAGAAGAGGAACTTGTTGCCAAATTGGCAACAAGTGGCATGGAAGACGAGGCCCTTAGCGAAGAGGAAGCCCCGTCTTTTTGTTTATCGTAACCAAGGCATATGCGCCTGGGAATAAACATCTGGGGTAACCCAAGAAGGAGGAACTTATGAAAAACTTTGCAGCATTACCGGTGTTTCTGGATATCAGCGGTGCCATCAACAGCGCGATCGGGGATGTGAAGTCCCAGATTAAATCCATCATGCAGGTCGTATTCCCGTTTCTTACCGGAATCCTCGGCATTGTCTTTGTGGTGGTGCTGATCTGGCAGGGCATCCAGTACCGGAGACAGCAGGACATCAACTGGACACTTCTTATCATCCTGCTGATCTGTCTTGTCATCTGCGGCGGCGGGGCAACGCTCGCGTTCTCGCTCGGAGGATGGTAAGGAACTTCTGGACATTATGTCCAAAAGTCGGACTTGTGGACAAATTGTCCACAAGTGAGAAGAAAAGAGAGGAGGTGGTGATGCCATGATCGGATGGCTCTTAAACCAGCTGATAGAAGCTGTTGCCGGCTATGTCGCGCAGTTCTGTACCTGGGTCGTTTCCCAGATCGCAAGCGAGGGGCTGGTCATCTTTGACCAGCCGGTCATCCAGGGAATCATCAATAAGATCTATACCATCGGACTCGGGTTGTGGGGCATCGGATGTATCTTAGCGGTCTTTGACCTCGCCATCCAGTATACAAAGGGATCCACCGGGGGCGTGATGGACTACTGCATGAACTTCGTGAAAGGCTTTCTAGCGGCAAATCTGTTCTATGCGCTTCCGGTTCCCGTCTACCGTCTGTTTGTAAAGATGGGAGAGAATATCGGCTATGCCATCACAGGAAGCAGCCTGTTCTATTCGGACATGTGGGGCTCGGATGCATTTACCGGAAATCTACTGACCGGAGCGGTTCGTGCTTTGCTAGTCCTGATCGTCCACCTGATCATGCTCATCTGCCTGATCATCGTCTACTTCAAGTTCCTGAAGAGAGGATTTGAGCTCTTTGTCATGATTGTGATGGGATGCTTATACATGATTTCCATCCCCAGAGGCTACATGGACGGATTCGTGGACTGGTCCAAGCAGACTATCGGCATCGGCTTGTCGGCCTGCCTGCAGATCATCGCAGTGGCACTCGGAAGCAAGATGTGCGTGGACCATCTGTTCCTTGGACTTGCCATCTTCATGGCATCGGGAAATGTGGACCGTCTGATGCAGCGCTTCGGAATCGTCCAGAGTGCGAACGTCAACATCTTCTCCATCGTCCATGCCGCCGGAAGCATGCGGATGATGCTGGGCGGAAGAGCCGGCATGAGGGCTGCTGCAGCAGGAGCAGGAAAGGCAGCCGCATCAAGTGCAGGAAAGAGAGGCTAACATGAAAGAATACATATATCCAAAGAATCTAAGCGCAACACCGATCCAGTGGTTCTGGAGTCTGCCGGCCGTGGCGGGGATTTCCCTGTCCGCAGTCGGCAGTGTCTTTTCCATCTTGTTTCTTAAGTGGTGGTTTCCACTGTATGCAACCGTTGCCCTTGCGGTCATGACAGTTCGCATCGGGGAAAATACCATCTTAAAACGCCTTGTCCAGTCCATTCGTTTTTTCTTCGGAAAACAGAAGTACGGAGGTATACCACAATGATTTTTATCGCTATAACCGGAGGAGTCTGCATCCTGTCGATTCTCGGATTCCTTCTTCTGATCCGCAAATCCGGAGCAAAGCCCGCGAAGGTAGTGCCTGTCCGGGAGCAGGAGTTTATGAATCTCTTCGGGATCAAAGGCTTCCGCAGGGACTTTGTGGAAGCCGAGGGAGGCACGATCGCGTTCTTCCGGATCATGCCAAACAACCTGACAGTCCTTCCGGAAGCCGTGATCGAGTACCAGATCGAACAGATGAAGCAGCTCCTTCAGAATGAGGATGATCTTTCCGTCTTCTGTACCGATGGCTCGGAGATCGGGGAAGAGAACATCCGGTTCTTTCAGAAACGGATAAAAGAGGAAAAACGGCCGGAGATAAAACAGATACTCCAACGGGATATGGAAAGCTTTGAAGCAAGACACCGGCAGACCACATCTTTAAAACAGTTCTTTGTGCTTCTCACGATGGATTCCTCCTGGACGGATGAGATGCTCTACACCAGAGCATCTGAGATCGGAAAGAAGCTGCATGAACATGGTTTTGCCAACTCCATGCTCGAACAGTCCGGGATCCGGCATCTTCTCGGTATTTACTTCTCCGGTTCCATGTATGCGGAACAGTGGAGAGAGGAAGATTTCTATGAGTATGTAACCAGGGACAGAATAGAGGAACGAAAAAAGAAGGAACATGAAAAGAAAAACGAGACAGACGGATTTAGCGAAATGGATAAGCCCTACCGTGGCGCATGGAATTATCCGCCGGTCCCAACAGAAGCAAAACAAGCCATGGCCGAAAAAGCTCTCGCTGAAGTGGAACACCGAGTTCGCGGCGAACTCACGAAGAAAGAGCAGAAACGAATCCGAAAGTCGGAGAAGAAAGAACGAAAACGGAAGGAAAAACTACGAAAAGAAGCGGAAGCGAAAAGGGAAGCCGATCGCAGGAAACGGGAGAAGGAGCGAAGACGGGAAGAATACGAGTTTTCGCTGTTTTGGAAGCGAGTCATGCCGGGTGTCATTTCCTTCCGCCTGGATGAAGCAATCGTCGGGGATACCTTCCGGCATTACATGGCCATCCGCGAGTATCAACCGTCAACAACGTCCCAGGCAATCCTGAAGGACATCGCAGGGATGCAGGGCGTGAGTCTTAAAATCTTTTATAAGCGCATCACGATGCTTGAGGAAGAAAAGCTGATCACCAGAGGAAGCCGCAGCACGGTTTATGAGAGTAACCGGGCGGAAAGCCTTTCGGATGTGGTCGATGCTGGGGAGAACTTAAGCGATGTTTCGGAGATGTTCCGTACCATGCGGAAGGAACGGGAACGGATACTCTACTGCTCGGTATTCCTTGAAATAAAGGCTTCTACTCGTGTAGAATTGGAGAACATCAAAGCGGATGTCCGGGCAGCATTGATGGCAGACAAGATCATGGCCGATGAACTGACTCTGCAGCAGAAGGAAGGCATGCAGACGGTCAATCCGCTTGGCAGAAACCACTTCGGCCTGGATTACTGCAGGCCGCTTCCGGCAGGCAGCGTTGCCAACCTTTACCCGTTTTCCTACTCCGGCAGACTGGATCCGCATGGCATCCGGATCGGACGGGCGGAGAACGGAACCGATGTCTATCTGGATCCTGACCGGAGAACCTTCGATGTCACAAACGGCAATATTGTCATCCTCGGTTCCCCGGGACAGGGCAAGAGCTTCCTTACAAAGTTCCTCTCTACCAACGTCATCGAACAGGGCAAGAGACTGTTCCTTCTTGATCCGGAAGAAGAGTACGAGAGTCTTGTGAAGAATCTCGGCGGTACCTATATCGATTTCCTGAGTGGAAGGTATCACATCAACATCCTGGAACCAAAACGGTGGTCAGTGGAAGAGGAAGCAATACAGAACATGAATGAGAAAGCACAGGTAGAATCAAATGTGGAAACACAGGGAATGCCTACCGACGTTCCTGAGAGCTTCAACCAGGTCGGAAAACCATTGTCGATGCACATCTCTTTCCTGAAGGATTTCTTCCGAATCTATAAGCATTTTTCCCGAAAAGAGCTGGATGTGCTGGAAGTCTTGTTTATGAGCTTCTATGACAGTAAGGATATCTCGGATGCCAATGCGGATCGCCTCCCGAAGGAAGCATTTCCTACGATGTGCGAGTTCTATAAGTACGTCTATGAGATCTTTGACCGTCTGCGGTATGCGGAACAGAAGGAATACGAACAGGGCAACGCCCTGGCGGAGGAAGGTCTGTTCCGCGTGGACGAGCTGCAGAGCATCCTGATCGGCATCTGCTCGATGGCACAGGGACCGGACTCCGTGTTCTTCAATGGCGTCACGAACCTTCCGCAGGATGGTATCGTGGCATTTGGCGTTAAAGGACTGATGGAATCCAATGCGGATGTGAAGGACGCGGTATTGTTCCATTTGCTTTCCTATATCTCGGATCAGCTTCTCGTGCAGAAGAATGCCGTCGGCGTGCTGGATGAGTTCTATCTCTTCCTCACAAGCCCGGTTGTGGTTGAGTACGTACGAAACATGATGAAGCGAAACAGAAAAAGAGATAGTTTTCTGATCCTCACCAGCCAGAACGTGGAGGACTTCCTCCTTCCAGGCATCAAGGAATACACGAAGCCGCTTCTTTCCATTCCGTCACACCGTTTCCTGTTTTATCCGGGAAATGTGGAAGCAAACGAATATATGGACCTTCTGCAGCTCGAAGACTGTGAGTTTGAGGTCATCCGCACGGCTTCCAAGGGACGATGTCTCTTCCAGTGCGGTAATGAGCGCTATAAGTTACTCGTGCAGGCACCGGAGTATAAAGAGGCTCTTTTTGGGACGGAAGGAGGACGATAAGTTTTTCGCCACGAGTGCTCAAAGTATGCTATAATCCCCCTAAGCAGACAAGGGGTGTCGGGTATATTGCGGCGGATTCCTGTTCTGTGTCGTGTTTTCTATAAGGTGTTTTTGATACGATTTTCCCGAAAGGAGGAACAAAGAGCTCATGGATCAGAAAAAAATCGGAGGATTCTTAAAAGAGCTTAGAAAGGAAAAGGGGATCACGCAGGAACAACTTGCGGAAGTCTTCAACGTATCGGGAAGAACGGTGTCCCGCTGGGAGAATGGTAACAACATGCCGGATCTGGATATTTTGATCGAGATCTCGGATTATTACCAGGTCGACCTCCGGGATATACTAAACGGAGAAAGGAAACACGAAACCATGCAAAAAGAAATGAAAGAAACCGTATTACAGGCAGTAGAGTACACAAACGCGGAGTCCGAGAGATGCCATAAGCGCGTTAGACTGTGCACTTCCATAGGAATGCTTATCTTTGTAATCACGATGATAGTGAATGACTCGTCATTTGCAGCAACCCATGAATACGCCCATGTCGGATGCGACATCGCACAGGGTGTCGCCCTTGGGATCATGCTTTGCGGGTTGATCCTGTCAAGCAGGTACGGAGCTAAGATTAAAGCATTCAAAAAGCGACTCTTCGGAAAGAGTGCTGCGGAATAAAAACAGAAATAGAGAACAGACACAAGGAGCTGATCACATGACCGGCTCCTTTTTCATACCCTAAAACGGAAGGAGGAATGCCTTTGAAACGGAAAATCGTCCTGTTTCTTCTCAACCTGATCGGCGGGAAGAAGAACCAGGAGACGGAAGAAGAGACCCATTCGAGGAGGATGGGATGCGGCTGCCTTTTCGCTATCGCATTTGCCCCGTTCCTGCCGATCCTTCTTTTTATCATTATAATCGTTTGGGTATCATCCTCACTGATGTCCTGTATGGCACCGGTGGTGTTGTCGGATGTCTTCGGGGTGGAGATCACCGAGGAGGATGAGAAGATGCTCCGTGAGGAGTATCAGGAGCAGAAGGAACGCTACGGAGGAGTGCAGGAGTATTTCGAAAAGGAGAAACTGCATGATACCGCCGGACTCGCGCAGTCGTTTTATATCCTCTACATGGGGCAGGTGCTGTCAAGACCGGATACCTATCTTGCGGACCTTGCATACTGCTTTGAGGATGCCGTAAAGCTTCGGAACATTTCCCGTATCCGAGAACGCTTTGGGCTTAACCTGACGGAAGAGGATATGAACGTAATCATCGAATATGCGAGGGATACCCATATCCCGACGGAGAACTACAGGACTTACAAGAACAACAATGACCTTGCCAAGTTCGCCAGGTATACCGTCGACAAATGGAAGTACCGTGAGAATACCGCAGGGGATATCCTGACCGTGGACCAAATCTATAAATCCCAAAACATGGAGGACTGGTTTGCGCTCGGGAGCCGCACGGCCGATAATACCGGCATCTATAAAGCATATCTCTGGCTGAACCATCGTACGGGAAATATCGAACTGACCAGCGCGAACACCCAGACCGTGCAGCGCTATTCCACGCCGGAACAGATCCTGAAGGCGAGCGATGACCAGTTGCCTATTGAAGACCTTCCGTACATCCGGTGTCCGGGACTCGGATTATACCGGAAGAAGGACGGACAGATCGGGATCCTGACTGAAGAAGGAGTCGTTATAGCAACAAAGGACGGGCTAGAGGAGATCACATATGCCGAGAAGGACTGGGATACCGTTTTCTTCTTCCCGGATGTTGTCTATGAGAATCCAAACCTGCTTCAGTTCTGTACCATCCATGTGACAGTGTACTCGAAGAAGTACAGCCACGCAAACCTGGAACTCTTCGGATATCACAACCACGTAATCTTCCCGCTATACTTTGTAAATGGTGTTGCAGAGGTGGAAGAAAGCTTTGAAGTCCCGGATCAAAGGATTATCGCAACGCTCTTTTGGGAGAGCAGCGGAATCCGGTATCCGTTCTTTGATCCGGAACCGGAATACGGGAACTACAAGGAGTTCAGTATCACCAGGAAGGACGATTACATCAACATCACATATGTGCTGGATTAAGAAGTCGCCCGATATACTACGCATATCGGATATCAGTATCCCTTGACAGGGATACTGATATAAAACCTTATTATTGAGAAAGAAGGGGTGCGGCCATATGGAAACAGAGAAGCAATCAATCATAGACGGAAAAGAAAGGTGGCCAGGTGCAGCCATTATTCTTTCAGCATTAGCGGTATTATTTGCATTGGTAATGCTTTTGTTTAGTGCAAAAAGCTGTACAAAAAAACGAGAGGTTGAAACAAGAAGAGCAAATAAAGAACGTGAACAGCTTTGGGACGAAATCTACAGGGATCCTTATTATGATGCTTCTAAGATGGATTTATACACAAGTTATGTGAATGGGAAATACGTGGCAGAGCTGGAGAATATATCATATGCGTATGAGGGTTGGTGGATTTATCCAATTGGGATTTTTGCCACAGCATTTGTGCTATGTATACTCCTTTGGATTACGGCTCCTAAATCAAAAGGTTTTATCCTTTTGATTCCCGTGATACTGTTTTTGCTACTCATTCGTATGTTTGGACCAACTAACTCCTCTTTTGTGTGGAAATGGTCATACTGGAGATTTCCTTTATTTATTTACTATTTTGATACCCTTTCGAGAGAAAGTTTTCCATTCTGGCAGATTATTATCTCTTGTGAGTGTCTTTTCCTAATCTTTCAAGTGATTTACATATTAAATCAGAGAAAAAGAAATTGGATGATAGCCGTAATGGTTGTGATGACATCACTTTTAGGTGGGCTAGAAATAATCGAGCTGACATATACTTATCCAATTTTGGATGGGGTTTGGTTCTGTAATATTCTTGGTGTTCTTTCAATTGTTGCCATAATGGTTGCACTTCTCTTAGCAGACAAGAGATTGCTTCCTGTAAAGAAATCAGCCTTAAATTGTACTGATACCATTGGTTCACAAACTCTGTTTTGCCCCTCCTGCGGAGCGAGATTCCCCAAAGGCAAAAAGTTCTGCGATCAATGTGGAACGTGTTTGAAGGAATTGCCGCAGCTGGAAACCATGGAACAGAACTCCTATTCATCACAAGATGAACCGTCAATGGGAATAGCGATTCTTGGATTCCTTATTCCACTGGCAGGATTTATCATGTGGGTTGCATGGAATGATCAGATGCCTCAAAAGGCTCGATCAGCAGGCAAGGGAGCACTAATAGGTTTTATTACATACGCTGTAGTAACAGTTGTAAGTATCATAATTGTTGTTTCACTCTTATGATACATTTATGAATCAGAAAGACGTAAGACTGGTACGAGGCGAGAAGAGGTCATTCGATTTCTTCTCGTTTTTCGTTGCCATTCTGTAGGACTCGGACTAGGTAAAAACATGCAAAATACAGAATCTGAGAATCAAGCAGGATAAACGACAGACGTCCTGACAGACGTCTATCGACTTCACATCTATCGGCAGTGCCGATAGAATAAGGGCTTTTAGGGACGTCTGTTTGGACGTCCTTTTTGATGCTCCGGACGTCCGGGCACGCAAAAACCATATGAAATCAAGCAAGAAATAAGGGAAAAGGAGAAGACGTCCGTGGTAAGAAAACATACGATTTCACTGAAAGACGATACCTATACCGGCGCTATGGCAGCATACAAGTTACATAACTTTTCAAGCGTCAGTGAACTGATCGATACCGCTGTTCAAGAGTGGCTGGCAAGGGAAGCAGGACAGTTTGCCGGAGATGTTTTGAGTGAGCAGATAGCATCAAAGATCGAGAACACCATCCTCCTATCAGAACGAAGGATTAACCGGATTTTGTTCAAGCTGGCTGTTGGTGACGCTGAGATGAAGCATGTGATTGCCATTGCCAGCCAGTTTCAGGATAGGATTGAATTACTCGCTAAGATTCATGAGCAGAGCGAGAGGGAAGTCCGGATAACGAATGGCATTCTTAATTTCAAAACTGCACTGGAACAGCTGAACGGAGAAAAGATGGGAGCAGATGAATGGGAAGACAATTGAATATGTTGCACAGATTGTCTATAATGAAAGGGAATCAACCTGATTCAAGAAAAAAGAGCACAGGAATAAGAAGATGACAACAGAAGAAAAGGCAAGACTGATTATAAGGGATATCCGTCTGGAAAAGAGCAATAATCCGGTTAGGATTTTCAAAAATATCGCAAAGAAGGACTATATAAGCATCCATGGACCGGAGCATCATGTTTTGGACGGAGCCAGTATGCTTGTAGCATTTTATAATGCTGGCGGAAAGATTGATCTGGATAAGAGCCTTGAAAGCCTGTTAGGCGAGGGACTAAGGATGCCCGGAGCCATGTGCGGCCTTTGGGGAATCTGCGGTGCAGTCACTTCTATCGGTGCCGCACTTGCGATTATTGACGGCACGGGACCGTTGTCTGATGACGGGACATGGGGTAAACATATGTCTTTTACTGCAAAAGCAGTCGGGGAACTTGGAGCGATTAACGGCCCGAGATGCTGCAAACGGGATGCTATGATTGCCTTCAAAAACGGAGTTGAGTATATCAACGCTCATTATGACGTTCATCTGGAATATGAAGAACAGGTCTGCGAGTATTCGGATATCAACCGCCAGTGTATCAAAGAACGCTGTCCGTTTTTCGGGAACTGACCATAAACAGAATAAAAGAGAATCGGTTTCCAATGTTTTTCTCAACATAACGCATGAAAAGCATACAGCGATTGGAGAGACTAACATCAGCGCGGGCCGCTAAAAGCACGTTAGTCTTTCTCCGATCGCTGTTTTTTAGTGATGTGTGGAGAGAAGGGAGATAGAAATGAAGACAAAATGGAAAATCATAATTATACTCAGTGCGGTTGTGATCGCTGGTGTTCTTGGCGTCGTTATTTGGAAGATGAACGATACCTCCCCGCCGGAACCGACCCCTCCGAGTGTGAATACTCCGACTTCGGTTCCGACCGACAGCCCGACGCCGGAACCCACGGACAGTCCGACTCCGCTGCCTACTCCGACGCTGTCGCCGACGCCTGTTCCAACGGATACGCCCACACCGGAACCGACGCCAACGGAAGAACTGACACCTACTGAGGAGCCCACGCCAACGGAAGAGCCTCTGCCTACGGATAGCCCGACACCGGAGCCGACTGATAGTCCTACACCGGTGCCTACGAACACGGCAACTCCTGTTCCAACGAAGGAACCGACAAAGACCCCGACGAACACGGTCACGCCAAAACCGACCAAAGCGCCGACGCCTACATTTACGCCTACGCCTGTTCCTACACCGACGGAAGCGCCGTTGCTTGCAAATCCGATTACCATGTGGATAGCGGTCGATGATTTCTGCGTGTATGACAAGGACGTTTATATGTCTACGGATCCTCACAAGATGCAGAAGATTGATAATCAGGGGAAGAAGCGCGGGGATACGGTTGTTGTAATCAGGCGAAATGTCAATTTTGCCACGTCTGAACAGAGTTATATTGATGAAATTCAGTGGAATGGCGGGACGGCGCTTGTTCGCGAAAACCATTTAAGTATGACGCATGTCGAGCCCATTTGGGCGGAACCGCGGGAGCGGAAGGATGTGGCTGATGCTCTTGCCCGTCTTATTGACAATTATCGTTTGCAAAATGGAATCCGTAAGGTGGAGAATCCATATGTGTACTATGATGTAAACAATCCAGGGACTGGTGACCGTTTGAATTCGCATGCGTTGCGTGTTGCCAAAAGGTGTTGCATGGAGGGAACTGCAAACCATGAGGGCGGCCAGATTGGCACCGGAATATATGGTAACACACATGAGTCTCCGATGGGGACGGCGGAATGTGCGAATGAGCTGTTTCAAAATTGGTACAATTCTCCTGCACACCGAGCTAATATGCTTGATACTGGAGGAAGTGAACAGGAGTGGGTAACGGTAGGTGTTGTTAAGGTTGTTGAGTGGTATGATGGGCGCGGTTATCAGTATTGTGCGATACAGGAGATTGTTTATATACCGAAAGGAAATCTCCCTGAGGGTTTAGAGTAGACGAGCGTATGGTGCGCTTGCGATAGATTAAAGAAAGAAGGATAACATGAAGGTTTTTTTGAAAAGAAGCGTTGCTTTGTTGTTGGCTTTTCTGATGGTGTTCGGGCTGTTGCCTGCTACCGGGTGGAAAGGTTCGCTTGTTAAGAAAGCGTTTGCGGCGGAAGGGGACCCGTTTACGGAGGAAGAATTCCGCAAGTGCTATGCAAAAACGCTATTGTCGATGGTCGGCAGGGGCTATGGCGCCCCTGGTTCTGCGAGCGGTTATTACGTCAACGGCACATACTATTCCGACCCGAGTAGCCGCGTCACCGCCGGAACGCCGTACTCGCCAACAACGATTAATGGTAATACGAACGACTGCTACGGCATGGTGATTACCGCATTGATGGCGATGGGTTATGATTATTTTTACGATGATAAGGGTCATACTTATCCTTTGAATGCCAATTATGGTGGAGGCATTTTCGACCCGCACACGAGTTCGAATCGTATCGAATCGAAATCGAATCGATGAGGCGATTCAATCGCCTCGTCCAGTAGTGGTTGTTAGCGGTACGCATTCGAAGAATGCGCAGCGCGTTACAACCACTTGCCCTCAGAAAACACTTATAAATGAGAGTCGGATGCATCAAGTAGGTGCATCCGACTTTTCATTGAGGAGGCTCCATGGCACGATTAATCCTACATGCCCGTTATTTCGCCCCTAACGCCAAGAAGCGTCAGGGGCGTCTTTCTTATCTGGTCAAATACTACGGCACCCGTGAGGGCGTCGAGAAGCCGCAGGCAGAAGAGTGGAAGAAGAATCACGTCACCAAGAAGCAGGATGAACTGATCCAGAAACTGCTCGATGACATCCCGGAGATAACCGATACCCATGAGTGGGAAGACTATAAGCAGAACCCGAACCAGGGAAATGCTTCCGAACTCATCCGATGGGGAGCGGAACATCAGATGCAGAGTGGCAATCCGGACATTTATCTTCGGTACATTGCTGAACGTCCCCGCGTAGAGAAGGTCGGAGACCACGGCCTTTTCTCCCAGCATGATGAAGAGATTGATCTGGGAGAGGTCGCAAAGACGGTTTCGGAGCATCAGGGAAATGTTTGGACGATGGTATTCTCCCTGCACCGGCAGGATGCGGAGCGGCTCTCCTATAACAATGCGGAGAGCTGGCGTACCATTTGCCGCGCCAAATCCGGCCTGATTGCAAAGGCAATGCGGATACCCGAGAAGGATTTCCAGTGGTATGCGGCATTCCATAATGAAGGGCACCATCCGCATATCCACATGGTGGCATACAGTACCGGCGAGGAAGGGTATCTTACGAAGTTCGGCATTGATGATATCAAGAGGGCATTTGCCCATGAAATCTTCCGAATGGATCTGCAACAGGTGTACGAGCAGCAGACGCAGCTCCGTAACGACCTCCGGCAAATGGCAAAAGAGTATCTTGAGAAACTCCGCGAACTTCCGAAGGCGGTCACAGAGCTACAGAACCTGATCCCTGTCCTTGCGGAAATCAAACATCGGCTGCCGACCAAGGGCAAACTCAAGTACGGTTACATGCCAAGAGATGTAAAGAATCTTGTGGATGAGGCTGTAGACCGGCTCGAGAAGAATCCGAAGGTCGCAGAACTCTATGACCTTTGGTACAAGCAGAAGTGTGTCATCATCCAGACGTATACGAACAATTTCCCGCCGAAGGAGCCGCTTTCGGAAAATGAGACATTCCGGGATATCAAAAATGCAGTGCTGATGGCGGCGAAAGAGGTGATTATTGGACTAGAGGCAGAGTACAATGATGACAAGAGCGGAACTAGGGGCAAGATTGGAACCTCTTTGGAAGAAACAATTGTGCGTATTGAGAAAGAATGCGCAGGTAAAACGGAAATGATGCTGCCAGCATACGAGCCAGAGGAAGGAGGGGTGGTATCATTCAGGAGTATTGAGAGCTTTTTGTACCGAGTCAGCAAGGTTTTTGAAGATAAACGTCCCATCGGTGACCAAGGGCAAGTAATGGATCGGAAGTTGTATGTAAGGCAGACGGAAAGAAAGCGCGAGATGGGAATGCAATAAAAAATGTCAAAGTGGTCAGATATGTAGATTGTCGCTATGCTCCGCTAACAAATGGGATTTTCCATTCGTTGACATGTCTTCTTAGGCTTCTTATACTTCAATTAAAGAGCTTCTCGAGATTGATGCATTTAAGTGACAACAAGGGAGGAAAAGAAGATGGCAGGGATTAAAGACAAGATGAAGAAGGTCGCTGAAGCCGTAGAAAAGGGCAGTAAGGTTGCTGCAGAAAAGGCAAAAGTCGCTGGAAAAGCAATCGGTGCCGGAAGCGTGACTGCCGTAGAGAAAGCAAAGTCTGCCGGGAAAGCGATTGGTGCGGGAAGTAAGACCGCGGTTACCAAAACAAAGGCCGCAGTGGATACTACTCATGACGCACTTGTAAAAGCAATCGATCAGGACGGAAACGGAATGATTGACAGTACTGATCTGATTTTGATTGCGCTGAAGGTTCCAGGAGTCAAGGTTAATCGTGAAAAATTCCTTCGAAAAGAACTTGCAAGGCATTGTTCGGAGGATGTCATCGACAAGGCGGTGAACGAAACACCGGCTATTGCGGGCATTGATTCTGATCTGATTGATAAGTTGGTTGATGAGACAATAAAGTTTGAGCGGAATGCCGTATCAGGTATTTCCGCTGCTTTAGGGATGCCCGGTGGAGCGGCTATGGCAGCAACCATCCCGGCGGATATTGCGCAGTATTACGGCTATATGTTACGGGCAGCACAGAAGATGATGTACTTCTATGGATTTCCGGAATTGGATACATCAGGTGATGGCGTTAACATTGATACTGAAACAATCAATAGCCTAACTGTATGTCTTGGCATCATGTATGGGGTGGCGAACGCAAACATTGCGCTAAAAGCTATGGCAAAAGCCCTTGCGACAGGTGTTGAGAAGCAGTTGATGCGTAGAGCTCTTACGAAGGGAACCATTTATCCGATTGTTAAGTCCGTGGCAAAATGGTTTGGGAAGAGAATGACAAAGGAAATCTTTTCCGGATTCTTCAAAAAGGCTATTCCCGTGGTTGGTGGCATAGTCGGAGGAGGTTTGACCTATGCTACATTTAAGCCTTGTTGCAACAGATTAAAGAAAACTCTGTGCGATACCAGCCTGAGTAATCCTCAGTATCAAATGACCGACGAAGAGGAAAAGGTATACGAAGCAATCCGCACCGGCGAAGTCATTGATGTTTGGCCGGAAGAGTTGACTGAGGCGGACGAAGTAGAAATCGAGGAAGAAAACGAATAGAGCATCACGGCAAATGGAGTTAGGTTGTCAATCAAATAAGAATTATATACGAGCAAGCATGCAATGTATTATTGCATTTTTGTGCTTTTCTAAAATTGTATGCTGACAGCACAGTAAGTACTATTGAACAGTATGCTCACAACGAATATAATACTATTACAGAGTGTGATTCCTTTTTTGGGAGGTGCCATATGAAAAGGCGGCAATTAATGAGTTTGGGGATTGTAATTGTTTTATGCATTTGTATGCTAACGGGGTACAGTTTTGCAGACTCGGAAGAGGGTAATAAGTATTACATCGGGGAAAAAGTAAAAACAAAGAAAGACGCTGGCTATTCCGGGCGTGAATCAATCGACAAGGACGATCCGCATTATGGATGGGATTTGGGACGTTTTTACATTACCGGTTACTCCAACAGGACAACGATTGACGGCAACGCATGCTTCTTGAAAACGGTAGGGGATGACATTCGCCTTCGCTTCGAATTGTTGCAGGACATCAAGAAGCTGAACGGCGATAAAGATCTTTCCATTTGTGAAGATACAAACGGATATGACAAGTACTTCGGCATAGAACAGACCAATTTTGGGCGTGGAACTCTTATTATTCAGCATACAGATTTTCAGAATAATAAGCATGAACCAGTTGTTTATACGGACTATTTGAATGCCAAGGAAAAGGGTGCTGATGTCGAGGTAAGGCTCCTGGAGGAAGGAGATTATGAAGTAACGCTTGACTATGAGATTCGAAAAGAGGCAATTTCGGTCTTCGGTTATACTGTTCTTCCGACGTACGACAACTATGAAATCTACTTCAAATTCTCTGTACGGAACGGGAACTGCATGGTATATCCGTTTGATGTGAAGACTCGCGGAGAGTTGACAAACAGCGCATATACGGAAAATGGATTCTATCTGGATTTCGCAAATTCACATTATCTTGATATTCACATTAAGAAAGAAGTGTATTCAGACGGAGCGAACGGGCTTACAGAAGACACCAGGTTCAATAAACCGGCAAAAGAAGGAGAAAAATTTACAGACGAAGGCATCTATACGATTACGGCATTCAACAGTTTTACGAATCAGACGACAACGAAAGTGATTTATGTCGGAACGGACAAAGTAATGAAGGCTCATGTCGTTACCGGCATGACGTTCAATCAGATTAAGCAAAAACTGGATCAGGGGTATACTATTTCCGATGACGGAACCTTTGTGGATCCATTGCCAACAGCAACGCCAACACCGACGTCGGTACCGACAAATACGCCAACGTTGGTACCGGAGGAAAATGTGAAGGAAGAATCTGAGAACACGGACAAACCGGTAACAAAATCTACTTCCGATGACGATGAAGAGGATTATACTGGATGGATTGTTGGCGGAATGGTCGCAGTAGCTATTATTATCGCTGCTGTGGTTATCGTTTTGAAATATCGAAAAATGAAGAAAAACAAGGAACAACCGGCAGTTCAGTTTGTTGCAGTTGAACTTGGGCAAACAGAAACTCCTCCGGATACGAATGGTGATACAGGGGAAGGAGGTGCAAACAAATGAAGAAGATAATAGCGTTGTTCTTGATACTTTCCCTTGTATTGATGGGGTGTTCTTCTGGTAACTCCGACGGTGGTAGCCGTAAAACTGAAAAAAATGGGTCAACTGAAAAGAACGGAGTGAGTCCTACAGTTGTGATTCCGGAAGAAGAACTTGGTGATCCTACTCCTTATGAATATCATGCGGAGTTTGCATCTTTGAATGATGACCAGTTGTTTCGCTATGTAAAGGATTCCGTTTATAATGAACTGGTAACATCTCTGAGCAGTGACCAATACCTTGTTGAAGGAATCGAGATAGCCTATATCTCAAAAGAGTATATCCAGGAACTTGATTATAACTCTCGTAGAAACGTCTTTTTCGGATATACGCTAGCAGAGTTAGATGAATACTTCCAAGGTGAAAAATACGTATTCACGCTCGGCGATGATGGTCAAACCACTGTGAAGGCTTTTGAGGGGTATGATGATACCTTTGAGAAGGCTTTGAAGAATATAGCATTTGGTGGTGGAGTTATCCTCGTCTGTGCAACCGTATCATTGGTTTCGGGCGGATTGGGAGCACCTGCGGTCAGCATGATTTTTGCCGCTTCTGCTAAGACCGGAACGGTATGTGCGCTCAGCATGGGAGCCTTCGGAGGTATAGCAGCTGGCGCCGTGACCGGAATCAAAACAAAGGATATGAATGAAGCTCTGAAAGCGGCTGCAGCATCTGGTGCGGAAGGTTTCAAATGGGGAGCTATTATCGGTGCTGTTGCAGGCGGAGCGACCGAGACGATCGGACTGAAGCAGGCTACAAAGAGTGGTTTAACCATGAATGAAGCGGCGATGATTCAAAAAGAGGGCCAGTATCCACTGGAGGTTATCAGTGAGATTCACAGCATGGAAGAGTACGAAGCATTAAAAGTAGCAGGAGCCAAGCCGGTGATGATTAACGGGCAGACGGCATTGCTCCGCGGCGACATTAATCCTGATCTTGTTGACGAATTCGGCCGTACAAATCTGGTACGTATGCAGAGTGGTCTGTCACCGCTCGACGCAGCTGGAAAACCAATTGAATTACATCATATCGGACAGAGCGCGGATGCTACGTTGATTACACTTACACAGGCTGAGCATGACAACCAGGCGCTTCATGGGTTCAAAATGGTGTCCGAGATAGATCGGACAGAATTTGCCTCGATTCGAAGCAAATTTTGGAAGTCAGTAGCTAATCTTGTAAAGGAAGGGAAGTATTAATCGATGACAATAATTGAGTTCCTTGAGGCAAAGGAAGACATTGTGTTCAGTGGAGGAAAGGATGACACTAAAATCCGCGAAGCGGAAGAGCAACTTGGTTTAGAATTTGCTGAAGAATACAGAGACTATCTGCGGAAATACGGATCCGTTTCATATGAAGACCATGAACTAACTGGATTGAACCGTTCGAAACGTTTGAACGTTGTTGATTGTACCATAGAACAGCGGGAACACAACAATTGTTTGGAAACGGACATGTATGTGGTCGAGAATCTTGGTATTGATGGAATCGTTGTTCTGCAAAAAAGTGACGGAACAGTTCACATGTTGTTTTCATATGATAATGAGATTAGCAAAGTCGCGAGTTCATTAGTAGAGTATCTGCAGAAGGGTTAGAATTACAATTAGGTAGTGATGAAAACAGAGGTCAAATGGCCTCTGTTTTTTATTGGTATATTCGGAAATGCAATAAAAGTAGACAAAACCCAAAGCAAAGCGTCGCGGCGCCGCTATACTACGCATAGCGGGTATTGGTATACCTTGACAGGTATACCAATAAAAAACCTTCCGGTTACAATGCTTTTTTCTAAGCTTTTTATGGTGTAGATCCACTGCAAAACAAAACTATTTGAAAGGGTAAGGTATTTAATTATGGATTCTTCGTGGGATGTAATTAAACAGCAATTTGATGGTTTATTTGAGTCATATGGAAATGATGGTGATCCGAACACTCTTTTGCAGGCTCTACAACTTGCTAACACTTATTTCAACGAACATCCCGATTGTTTGGAATCGGGTTACAAGGCTGCATATTGCTATTGGGGTGCAATGATAGATGAATTGCCTTTTGCCGATTCCGATGCGGCAAAACGAATCTTGAAAACCATTCATTCTAAGGGATATTTAGATGCAGCATACCTCTTGGGAAAAATCTACGGATTTGAGGAGAATTGGAGTGATGCTTTTATTTGGATGAAGCGGAGTGTCGTTGATGATCCAGGAACCAAAGATGTTTTGGAACTTGCGAAGTTTTATTCTGAGGGAAAGGGTGTCAATCCCAGTTTTGACAATGCGGAGACGCTGTTCAGAAGATTGATTCCCAAACAAGATAAAAACCCGGACTTTCTAGGGGCATATGCCGATCATCTGTTACGGTGGGGAAGGCCAGAATGCATTGAATGGTATAAAAAACAGTGTGAGAACCCCATAGACTTATGGGATGAAGCAGCTGGAATGGAAGGTATTGTAAATTCCTGCCTTAAGTTTAATAGACTAGATGATGCAAAAGAATACTGTAACAAGTTGCAAACATTACTATCGCGTTGTGAGGATGAGGAAACTCGAAACTTTGTTAATGAAGCATGGATTAATGCAAAAAATAGTATAAGCTTATATGAGGCAGAATGTAAGGCGAAGAGTGAGGGACACGAGTTCTCGGAGTGCCTGAACAATGGGGTCAATGCATTGATATCGAAACAAGCGGGCCTTGCAAAGCAATATCTTACTAGGGCATTGAATATAGAACCAGACGAACGGCTCGCTTCTCTGCTTTTTTCCGTCGCTAGCGTTATGGAATACAATCGTGATATGGAAAGCGAAGCTGTTCGGCAGCTTGTATCGCTGGCAGGAAGAGCACCTGGCGAGATGTCAGCAGTATCCAAATCTTACCCCAATATGCTTCCAGTATGCAGGAGTGTTGGAAGAGTATTTGCCGAGTTGGCTTTTCATATCTTCAGTCTATTGAGCGATACATACCGTTTAATGATAAACAACCAGGCGACGTATACCGGAACAGCATTTAGAAACTACTCTGCAGTTGGATACGGAAACAAAATATACTATCCATCTGTGCATCAGATGGCGACGTCTATGTACGAATTAGGAGATAACATGGTGAATAGTTTTGGACGCATAGCCAATGAAGGAGCTGCTTGTGTCTGGACTGCTGGAAACGTTTTCATGAAGGCATATAAAAACCACGCAGGATTCTTTGAGAAATTTGGGGTTTCATCGACCATTTCAGAGTATGAAAGCAAAATTAAAACAATGCAATGAGGCCCTGCCAAAAAGTTAGTGGACTGTGTAAAACAGAAGTGAAGGTGTTAAGGAGGATGAAAAAATGTATGACGATATTGGTGGGAAAATAATGTTTCAAGCCAAACTGTCTTTATGGATAGGAATAACTATTTCACTAATAGTGGGATCAGTAATTATGTCTGAAGATGAATTGGTAAAGCTTGGGGTTGCTGTTATGATCTTTGGCTGTATATTATCGTACAACCATTTTGCGTTGTGTTACGCGATGGGGCGGCTGGTTCAGAATTCAGACGTAATCGCTAACCCTTATCGAAAGAATCAAAAAGAGCAACAAAAAAGAAGTACTCAGTCGGAATTGAATAATGACGACAATGCAACTGGCGTTGGAAAATGTCAAATATGCGATAAGGAGAATGTAAAGTTATACAGCATTCAGTTGAAGGATGGATACGGGACAAGATACAGAAATCTATGTGCCGACTGTGTAAAACAATATGATGGTGTTATTGTTCCGCCATCAAAGCAAAGATGATGAGAAGGGAACGATATGAACTATATACCTTTTATCTGCGCCAGCGCTCTGCTGGCGCTTTTCATTGCCACCAAACTTCTCGGAGGCAAATCGCTTGACCGCATAAAAGCCCGTACCGTCGGGCACGGTCAGCACGGGTCCGCCCGGTGGGCGACCCGCCGCGAGATCCGTTCGTATTACACGATGGTTCCGTATGAACCACAGAAATGGCGGAATGAACCGGAGAACCGACCTTCGAATCCCGGTTTTGTTCTCGGAACCTTCCGCCATGGCCTTCATGGGAAGCATATCACCGCATGGATTGATGACGGTGATTCCCATGCCATGATGATTGCATCCCCGGGCGGAGGAAAAACAGCGTATTTCCTCTATCCGAATATCGAGTATGCCATGGCCTGCGGTGTGTCATTTGTCACGTTGGACACCAAGGGTGATCTCTACCGGAACATGGCTACTATCGGGGAGAAATATTACGGGTACAAGACCGTTGTCTATGACTTCCGAAAACCGATGCAGAGCGACTCCTACAACCTCATAAGCCTTGTCAACAAATACATGGACAGCTATAAGCGCACCGGAAGTGTGGATGATAAGGCAAGGGCAGAGAAACAGGCGCGCATAGTCGCCAAATCCATCATTACGGGTGGTGTGGATATGGCTAACATGGGCGCTAATTCTTTCTTCTATGAAGCATCGGAATCCTTGCTCACATCTGCCATCATGATCCTGTCGGAATATGGCGACGAAGGAACCCGCCATATCAGTTCCGCCCATAAGATGATCGATGCCGTCACCGTGAAGGAGGAAAAGGGAAAGCCGAACCTCTATTCCAAGATGCTGTCGGCATTACCGCCGTATCATAAGGCAGCCATGCTGGCCGGATCTGCGGTAAATTCCGCGGAACAGACAACCGCCAGTGTGGTTTCTACCGCACATAGCCGGCTGAATGAACTCATTGACAGTGAACTGGAGCAAATGATCTGCTTTGATACCAAGTTTCAGGTGGAAGATTTCATAGAACACCCAACGGGTGTGTATATCGTCCTCCCGGAAGAGGATACCACCAAGTACTTTATCGTATCTTTGGTCATTCAGCAGATCAATGCGGAACTGACCGCCATGGCAGACCGGTTAGGCGGAAGCCTTCCGAAAAAGGTCCTGTGTTTCTATGATGAGCTCGGTACCATCCCGAAGATCGAGGGGCTGGATGCCATCTTTACCGCGAGCCGGAGCCGAAATATGTCCATCGTCGGAATCCTGCAGGGAACCTCGCAGCTGAAGGAACGGTATGGAGAAGAGACGGCAGAAACCATGTTTAACAGCTGTCACGATACAATCGCCGGTGCCTTTGGCCCGCTGTCCCAGGATGCAGAGTTCATCTCAAAGCAACTCGGAAGCCGTACCGCCCAGACCGGATCCGTCACCACAGACGGTAGGACCGGAGAACAGAGCAGCACACAGCAGATGATGGAAGTCCCATTGATGGCACCGAACGAGCTTCGGGAAATGCCAAAAGGGGAGTTTGTCCTCTTAAAGACCTTCTGCAGATCTACCAAGACTCATATGCCGTTGTTTACGGAATGGGGCATTACTTTGGAAGAGAAGTACCGCATGCCGGAGCGGGCAATTCGTGAAATCAAGTACATGGATGTGCCGGAACTGATGAAGAAACTGAGCAGGAGGCCAGCATCACAAGGAGATGAATCGAAGAAAGAGGATGAAACCTCAGGGAATACGGCGCTTTGGGTGCAGGCACAGCAGAAAGGGAAATAAACCTCTTAAAAGTGTAAATTCCGCTTGAACGGAATGCATTTTCCAATTTTGGCGGCATGACAGTTCCGATGCAATGGCACGTGTTTCCGGTTCAACGGCATAGCAACTGATTGCTAACCTGCGGCAGCATGCCGCTTGGAGCAGAATGGCATGCCGTTCCGTCGGAAAGGTTATGCTGTTTTTCCGGAATATACGTTTAAACGTTTATATGTCGCTGCAACATACGAAGATAATCTGGAAAACAAGGACAAATGCTCAAAGAGAATCATGGTATAAAAATACTCTCGTCAAACTGTACAAAATACGGAAGGTATTTTCAACACATTGACGGAGAATACCAGACGAAAGAGGAAAATCAATCGCGAATCCGTAAAATCGACCAGCTGTTTCTCTGTTATTTTGTCAATGGATTTCCGGGGTGCTTTCCGTTATGATAACCATACCTTCTGCAGAGGAGATTAAAAAGAGGTTGAGGTTTATGGAAAACGGAAAAGTTGTAACCTTACGGTTTGACCGGAAGAAGGATCCGTATAAGTTGAGCAAGGACATTTTGATGGTCCGCAAATACATGGAATACCGTGATAATGGACTTCTTTATGAATCGTTGTTTCCAATCGGAATCAAGTATCATCCGGACATCTATTACGATTTCGACAGTTATATGTGGCGGGCGATGCTGCCGAACGGAGAATTGTGTCAGGGAGATCTTCGGTCTATGGTTCGGATGTTCATGGGAACGGACATCGTATATCACTATGAGGTCGATGGAGAAGAAAAGCAGGCAAGATTATTCGAGGCTGTGGTTCGGGACGCAGTCGAGAATCCGGAAACATTTGGCATCGGCATGTACTTGAGCGATTATAGTGAGCAGGAATGGAAATTACTGTTGATTCTCTGTGAGAAGCTTAATGCATGCCGGAACGGAGAGCGGTATTCCAGTGCAAAGCTTGAACAATGGATTAATGGATAGAGGTAAAACAATCTTGTGAAATTCTATAGAGAAGGTAAGGGAAAAAGGGAATCCTCTGATTTGGTTTGTGGTATACTATAGTGGAGAAAGGGAGTTCTACGGGGGACCGTAAAGTAATGGAGGAATCGACGATGAATCTCATTCAAGAGGAAGAAATTAGGTCAAAAGAGTTTGACATTGAAACCGTAAACGGATTAGTGAAGCTGACGCCCCGAAACGTTGCTATTGCTGAGGCAATGATACGTACAGATTCGAAATATGCCAAAACATGGAACCCGGAAGAAGGTCCATCGAACAATTATCCAGGGTCTACAGCATTTTGGATGACAGAACTGAGAAACTATCTATTCGAGAGGTCGGAGTACAGCAAAAAGGATATTCTGAAGGAAGGTATTGCCGCGATTGATCGGGAGAATAGTACACATTTGAACGCCGATCGCATTGGAAGAACGATTGTTCTCGATCGACTGATGGGGCTGACCAACAGTGAGTTGATTCGCTACCTTCGATATCCGAAGGAAACTGGATACAAGTTGATCAAACTGATAGCCGAAAAGACAACAGAAGAAAAAGGGGGTCGGACAAACCTGTCATTTGCAAGCAAGTTTTGCCATTATGCCTGCTTTTTTCTCTTTGTGGGAGAAAAAGAACAGGACAATTATTCCATTTATGATAACGTGGTCAGAAAAGCTCTGCCGAAGTATCTTGAGGCCTATAAGCTTCCAAACTATAACCTATCGTTTTACGAGGAATATCAGGCAGCGATTGACGCAATTCGAGCACATGACCAATACTCTATAAGCCGGAATGGGTTTGATCATTTGATATGGTATAGTTCAAAGGGAGCATAAACAACCGCAACATAGATAGCATTGTGTCTTCAAACCGAAAGGTTTGGAGGCACTTTTTATATTGACGTAACATATCAACAGGAAATCAAAAAGAGACGGCCCTATTTGAGATGAAGACGGGAAACCGACACAATTTGCGACACAAGGGCAACTAAACTATTGTATATCGCTAATATCATCAACCATCATCAAACAGCATTGTCTTTTTTGCCATCTCATGGTACAATAAATCAAATGGTTTTCCCTTTGGAATCATACGAGTTTAAGTGAGGATAACATATGAAAACAAGAGAAAATGACAACTATATAAACCTTGAACAAGTAGCAGAATATCTTGGCGTTAAGCCTATCACAATCCGCTCTTGGATTAAGAATCCGGAAACTGGTATTCCAGCAAGAAAGATTGGACGTTTTTGGAAGTTTAAAAAGTCGGAAATTGACGCTTGGGTAAAAAGTGGAAAAAGCGCAATCGATAGATAGAGAGTACAGATTATCGGACAACTCTTATGGTATTTGTGCATATGAGAAGCCATCCATGTAGTTTGTCCTCTCCAAAATGGTGAAATCGTTGTTGACGAGGTGTTGTGATGAGTGATAGAGCAAATGAATATAGCGCGGGCCTTGTTTCTGAATCGCCTTGGTTTCTTGAGTTTAGAAAGGTGATTTCTTTGTTGGAGGAAGGAGTATCAGAAGATGAAATAAAGGCTTTGTGTTTGGAGCAAAACTTCTTTGGCATGGCAAGTGAGAATCGTGTTAAGCAAATTTATCGATATATCATCAAGCGATGTCGAGTAATGGATCAGGACCTTATCAGGCTTTTTACTCATTCGGATTTAATGACACAAAAACTCATTAATTTTATTACCGTCATCCTGAATGATAGATTATTTCTTGAATTCATTGTCGAAGTATATAGGGAAAAAATCTTTTTGGGTTATACGGAACTGGTGCTTTCCGATATCAATACGTTCTTTACGGATAAAACGGCACAATGTAGTTACATGAAGGGTTGGACAGATGAAACATTAAAAAGGTTAAGAACAGGGTATTGTTTATTCATGGTTGATGCAGGCTTGCTTCAAAAAGATGGAAAACAGTATAAAATTACGCCTCCGGTTTTGGATTGGGCTCTGGAGGAATACTTGCAACGAAGAAATCTAACCTATATAGCTAATGCGTTTACGGGGGTGCGATAATGAGTACGCTAGAACAACGACTTGACATGGTTGAGGAGATAATTCGCAAACCGTCTTTTCGTCAAAACAGAGGATTAGGAAACGAAGTTGGATACTATATTTTTGATTATCCCGCACAGAAGGAGCTTCAAGTAAGGGAACGGATTGAGTACATAAAGAGGAAATTCGAGCATTCATCCGATGGATTCCAAGTTGTGGTATTTGATTTGTACGATATCATTATTGACACACTTGAAGAGAAGGGCTTTATCGAGAAAACTATAAAGATGGAGAAGGAGAGGGGACTTGAGAGAGTGATACGTGCTATAGGAAATACAATGCGTGTTACCGCTCAGGATAGCCTAATAATCAAGTTCATTCAAGAGAATACGCCGGATAATTCGGTTGTGTTTTTAACAGGGATTGGAAAGTGCTATCCGATCCTTCGATCACATACAGTTTTGAATGACTTACATCAAGTTATGGACCATGTTCCGGTTGTACTGTTCTACCCCGGAAAGTATGACGGGCAGGAGTTGGTACTGTTTGATGAGATTAAAGATGATAATTACTATAGAGCATTTAAACTTGTAGATTAAGGAGAAACCCCATGATTATTCAGAATATGTTTGTTAAGCCTATCGACCGTGACATTAAGGGAGTTATTAAGGTTGGACAGGGTGAGGCATCAAATGTCAAACAGGAACTAGAGGAGTATGTGGTTACGCGTGAATTGCAGAAGCATTTTGCTGAGTTCTTTGAGGCATATCGGAAGGGAATTGTCGGTGATACAGACAAAATGGGAGTCTGGATATCTGGTTTCTTCGGAAGTGGTAAATCGCATTTCTTGAAGATTTTGTCTTATTTGCTAGAAAACCGTGTTGTCGATGAAAAAAGTGCGATTGATTATTTCATCGACGACAAAAAAATCAGTGACAGTATGGTAGTCGCTGATATGAAACTAGCGGCAGAGACTCCGACGGACGTTATCCTTTTTAATGTCGATTCAAAAGGAACCGTGACTGGAAAACAGGACAAGGATGCGATTGTATCTGTGTTTCTGAAAGTTTTCAACGAAATGCAGGGCTTTTACGGTGCGAATCCTCATATAGCCGATTTAGAAAGAAAACTCACTTACGATGGGAGATATGAAGAATTCAAGCAGAGATTTGAAGTCCTTAATGGAACTGAATGGGTAGAAGCAAGGAATGATTTTGATTATAGCCAAGATGATGTTGTCGATACGTTGGTGGATATGGGGGTGATGAGCGAAGAAGCCGCACGGAATTGGTGTGAAAAAGCGCTGTCGCCTTATAACACCAGTATCGAGGACTTTGCAAAACTAGTAAAGAAGTATTTGGATCGGAAAGGTAAAAACCATCATGTAGTATTTCTGGTTGATGAAATTGGACAATACATTGGTGATAATTCAAACCTGATGCTTAACCTGCAGACCGTAACGGAAGATTTGGGAACCATGTGCCATGGGAAGGCATGGATTATTGTTACAAGCCAGCAGGACATTGATTCTGTCATTAAAGTTAAAGGAAATGATTTCTCAAAGATTATGGGCCGCTTTGATACGAGGCTCTCTTTGTCGTCTGCAAATGTTGACGAAGTCATTCGGAGACGTATCCTTGAAAAGACGCCGGTTGCAACGCAGACGTTGTCGGTTCTGTATGATGACAAAGCCACCATCCTCAAGAATCTGATTTTGTTTAACGACGGTATTGAGAAAAAATTGTATTCGGGAAGAGAAAATTTTGCAGAGGTCTACCCGTTTGTTCCGTATCAGTTTAATCTGTTAGGAGACGTTTTGACAGCCATCCGTACACATGGTGCAGCAGGAAAGCATTTGGCAGACGGTGAACGATCGATGCTTGCTCTCTTCAAGGAATCTGCTATGCAGATTATGAAAAAAGAGATTGGCGAGTTAATTCCGTTCTATATGTTTTATGATGCCTTAGAGGAGTTTGTAGAGCACTCACATAAGGGTGTGATATCAAAAGCATTGGACAATGAGTTTATAAATCCGAATCACGAGGAGAATTGTTTTAATGTCAATGTTCTCAAGGCACTCTTTATGATTAAATACGTAAAAGAGATTAAGCCTAATGTCGATAACATCGCTAGTCTTATGGTCTCGAACATTAACGATGATCGATTGAATCTGATCGCTAAGGTTGAAGAAGCTTTACGCGTATTAAAGAAGCAGACGGTTATCGAGAAAAACGGTGATGAGTACGTATTTTTAACACAGGAAGAGCAGGAGGTTCAATACTGGATTGAACAGCAATCTGTCGATACAGCAGAGGTAATCAACAAGATCGGTGAGATTATTTTTGATGGTCTGTTTGACGAGAAAAAGTATCGCCATCCTGCATTCAACAATCGATATGCGTTCCCGTTCAACCAGGTCGTAGATGAGAGACCATACAAGGGTAGCTCAGGAAATGCGTTGACACTAAAAATTCTTACGCCGTATAGTGATACTTCGCGGATGGATGCTGAAACCATACGCTTGACTTCAACACAGGACAATGGATGTGTGATGGTAGTTCTTCCAGATGATAGAGCCTTTGTTGATGAACTTATTACAAGCATTCGCATTGAGAAGTTCCTTCATTTTGATGCAACAAACTCCGTGACTAAATACGAGGAGATTAAGACTGCGAAGAAGAAGGAAATGAGAGAGCGCGGACAAAATGCGCGAACTTTCTTGGCCGAGGCGCTTCGTGCCGCCGATATTTATGTTGCTGGAGAAAAACTTGCGACACCGACTAAAGATATCTCAAGTAGAATCAACGAAGCACTCTCTAAACTGGTTTCAAAGGTTTATCATAAACTGTTCTATATTGATACAGCAATGAGCGAGTCGGATGTTCGTACTCTCATTAGAGGGGGGAACGATCTGACTAGCTTTGGTTTAGTTAAAGATACGCGGAACAAGCTGGCACTTGATGACGTACTGTCTTTCATAGCAATTAATAGCAAGAAGCACACAAAGACATCTATGAAGACACTGATGGATCGTTTTTTGAAGGCGCCATATGGATTTGTGGAAGATGATGTAAAATGGCTTGTTGCTAAGCTGTTCAAGGACGGAGAGATTGCGCTGTATGTTAATAGTGAGGTTGTAACACTTCTTTCGAAATCGGAGGATGATATCGTTAGATTTATTACCAAGAAGGAATTCTTGGAAAAACTGATGACTGAAAAGAAGGAAAAGCCCGGGGATAACCAAGTAAAGGCTGTTCGTACGGTTATGAAGGAGTTGTTCCAGGTTACTTCAAGTGCGGAAGATGATGATACTCTCATGAAGAGTTTTCTTGGATATGCACAAAACCTAAAGACTGAATTGGAAAAATTGGAGATTCGTTATCAAAGCCAACCTCAATATCCTGGGAAAAATACTATAAACACGGGAAAGCAGTTGATGACGACTGTTCTCGGAATGAAATACTCGGGAGAGTTCTTTGATGAGATATTCAAGAATGAGAATAGTTATTTGGATTTTGCTGAGGCCTATGATCCTTTGAAAGCCTTTTTCGCCGGAGAGCAGCGTAGTATTTTTGAAAAGTCTATTGGGCTTTTAGCGGTTTATAATGACAGTAAGACATTTATTGTCAACCAGGATTTGGAGATGGTTGTATCAGGTATCCGCGTAATCTTGGAAATGGCGGAACCGTATAGTAGTATTTTCAAATTACCAGATTTGAATAATCGTTTCTCAACCATATATGCAGGATTACTTGACGAAATGTCAAAACCGGTGTTTGAAGCAATTAAGGATGCGGAGAAGCGAGTTTTTGATGAACTCGCGGGAAAACAGTGCGAAGATATCTTGAAAGAAAGGTTCAAGCAGAGTTTTTCCGAGCTTAAAGATAAAGCGACAAATTGCAAGAATATTGCCCTTCTCAACAATATTAAAAGCGAGGCTGATGCACTTAAGATTCGGATGTTAACTAAGATTGCCGATGAAGAGGCAAAGCATACACAGATAGATGTTGTTCCGGTTAATCCAGGTGATTCAAATCCGGCAGGAGTTGGTACAACTGCTCCGACGAAGAAAAAGAAAACAGTTAGCATTAAGACAATTAGCTCTGCCTCAACATGGCAAATTGAGTCGATAAATGATGTTGATGAGCACCTGAAGGAACTCAGGCGAAAACTGATTTCCGAGCTGGAAGATAACACGATTGTTAATATTGAGTTCTAAGCGAGGATTTATCTATGAACAAGACAGCAATCAAAAACTTTGCGGTATGGGCGAGACGGAAACTCATTTCTGATATTACTTACAAGGCAGGCATGCTTGGTGTAACTGAAAAGGGCATAACACAGCCAATGCAGCAGTCTACTTCGGATCTGCAGTTCTTTGATATTGGAACGAAGGATTATGTTGAGGTTTCCGGTGCTGAGATTATGCAGCGGAAGGCCTTGGTGTCCGCGATTCGTGGAAAAGAGAAGACTACGGATTATCAGACTGCTTTTCGTAGTGTGATTGAAGAAGTTGCTTATACCTGGTTCAACCGTTTGATTGCTATCCGGTTTATGGAGGTAAACGATTACCTTCCTGCTCACATACGTGTCCTGTCTTCTGAGAACCAGGACAAGTTGGAGCCGGATTTTGTCACCAATCCGTTTGACACCGATTTAGAGTTTAGTCCATATGAAAAAGATGTCGTCCTGCAGATGAAAGAACAGAATAAGCTGGATGAATTGTTCCGTATGCTCTTTATCAAGCAGTGTAATAAGCTCAACGGGATTCTTCCGGAACTGTTTGAACAGATTTCTGACTATACAGAAATCCTTCTTACTATCTCGTTTACGGATAAAGATGGCGTCGTTTACCATTTGACGCATGATATCAGCGAGGACGATTTCAATGTGGCAAAGGAGGGTCAGGTTGAAATCATCGGCTGGTTATATCAGTATTACAACACGGAGCCCAAAGATGAGGTGTTTGCGCTCCTTAAGAAAAATGTCAAAATCACAAAGGAACGTATTCCTGCAGCAACCCAGTTGTTTACCCCTGACTGGATTGTTCGATACATGGTAGAAAACAGTCTTGGACGATTGTGGGTGGAAGGCCATCCGAATGATGATCTGAAGGCAAACTGGAAATACTACCTGGAAGAGGCGGAGCAAGAGCCGGAGGTACAGAAGCAGCTTGCAAAGATTCATGAAGAGTATGCAAAGATGAATCCGGAAGATATCAAGGTGATCGATCCCTGCATGGGATCCGGTCATATCTTGGTGTATGCCTTTGACGTCTTGATGCAGATTTATCTGTCTTACGGGTATACAAAGAATGATGCCGTAAGGAGTATTCTTGAGAAAAACTTATATGGCATTGATATCGATACACGCGCATATCAATTGGCGTACTTTGCCGTTATGATGAAGGCAAGGCAGTATAGTCGGAAGATAATCGACGAAAAAATCTGCCCGAACTTGATGGCAGTAAGAAATTCGGTATCCTGTTCAGAGGATGCGATAAAGAAACTTGGACCTCTTGTGCCAATTGGTAGAAGACTGATCGATGATTATCGGGATGCGGAGGAGTATGGTAGCATTCTGAATATTAATTACACAGCAGATGAACTGGATTCCCTCGAGAAAAAACTGAATGAAATCGGGGAGATGTCGGATTACGGCAACTTGGTTGATCAGCTCCTTGCAGACGAGTGTGCGGCTTGTCTTTCACCGTTGATTCGTCAGGCAAGAATCATGGGGCAAAAGTATGACGTTGTTGTGACCAATCCGCCATATATGGGAGCAAGTAATATAAACAAGAAATTATTGGCCTATTTAGACAAAAACTATTCTGCATATAGAGCGGATTTGAGTACCGTGTTTATGGAAAAAGCTCGGCAAATGTGTTGCCAGGGAGGCTTTTTTGCATTAATCAATATTCCGGTTTGGATGTTTTTATCTAGATTTGAGGAACTACGCGAGAGCTTCTTGAATAACTCAACTTATGTAAATATGTTACATCTTGGTCGTGGAGTGTTTGGCTCAGATTTTGGAACAGTTGCGTTCTGCCTTCGGAGAGGACGTGTAACAAATTATAAGGGGAGCTTTTTACGCTTGTTCGATGAACAAGGTGCAGTGAGTACGTTAAAAGAGAAAGAAACTTGGTTTTATCAACCAGAAAGAAAGTATGTGATAAATCAAGATTTGTTTAATAAGATACCCGGCGCTCCAATTGCCTATTCATTATCAGAAAAAGTATTAGATTCCTTTAGTAATAAGACTGTTGAATCTGTTTCTGAATCTAAAGCAGGCGTGGCAACAAGTGATAACGATTATTATTTGCTCTTATGGCAAGAAGTGGATTTTACAAAAGCTAATATTAGCGCAACGAGTATCGATGATTTTCATAGTAGTGGGAAGCGTTACGCCGTGTACAATAAGGGCGGGCAGTATAGAAAATGGTATGGAAATCTTGATTATTTGATTAAATTCGATAAACAGAGCTTTGATATATTAGCACAGATAGGTAATAAGCTTCCTTCTAAAGAGTTCTATTTTCGGCGCGCCATCACATGGTCAGATATTTCTATGCGTGGTGTAGCATTTCGTTATGAGCCTGAGGGTAGTGTTTTTGACGGTTCAGCCGATGTAGCCTTTGCAGATGATAAGTATTTCTTCTACTTATTGGGACTATTAAATACTAAGTATGTTTCAGAATTGGCAGCGGTATTAAATCCGACAATACATTTTAAACTGGGTGATTATCGCAAACTACCGTTTGTTTTTTCTGAGGAACTGAAGGGTAGAATAGTTGATATAGTGATACAGAATGTTCAACTTTCAAAAAATGATTGGACATCGAGCGAGAACGCTTGGGATTATCAAGCTCATCCATTTCTGAAGTGGGCAAATGAATTTAAAACTAAGGTGCAAGAACAACAAAACGTAACTCGGTGTTTGTTGGCGAATGCCTATACTACGTGGGCGCTTGAGTGTGAAGAGCGTTTTAAAAAGCTTAAGAAAAATGAGGAAGAGCTAAATCGTTTATTTATTGACATTTATGGATTATCTGATGAACTTGAACCCGAGGTTGTAGATAAAGATGTAACTGTTAGAAGGGCAAATTTACAACAGGACGTCAAATCATTTCTATCATACGCAATTGGTTGTATGTTTGGACGGTATTCTCTTGACGTTCCAGGTTTGGCTTTTGCTGGTGGAGAGTGGGATAGCAGCAAGTACAAGACCTTTATTCCAGATTCTGATAATTGTATTCCGATTACAGATGAAGAGTACTTCAAGGATGATATTGTTGGACGTTTCGTTGAATTTGTTCGTGTCGTTTATGGGAGTGATACGTTGGAAGAAAATCTTGAGTTTATTGCCGAGGCATTGGGATATGGCGGGAAGACTCCTAGGGAAACAATTCGACAGTACTTCATCAAAGATTTCTTCAAAGATCATTGTCAAACATACTCCGTGACGGGATCAGGAAAGAGGCCGATTTACTGGCTCTTTGATTCTGGAAAACAGAACGGATTTAAGGCCCTGGTTTATATGCATCGGTGGAATACAGACACTGTGGGAAATGTCCGGGTTGAGTACTTACACAGGGTTCAGCAGATTTACGAGAAAGAGATAGTAAGTTGTCAAGATATAATCGATAGTGATTCTAACAGTCGTGAGATAGCGACGGCGACAAAACGAATGGAAAAGCTGGTAAAGCAGCTAAAGGAATGCAAGGAGTATGATGCAAAGATTGCACACATCGCCTTAAGTCGTATTAATATTGATTTGGATGATGGTGTAAGGGTTAATTACCGTAAGGTACAGACGGGAAGCGATGGACGCTTCTGTGAGATACTGGCGGATAGCAAGGATATTATGGTGAAGGAGGATTCCTCCATATGGCAGAACTTAATCTCAAACAGATAACAGATAAGCTTAATGAAGAGTTTACTGGAAGTGTAAGAAAGCTTGTCTTTTGGTATGATGCGAATGCAGAATTTGCAGAGGACATTGATACGTTACAGTTGTCCAAAGCAAAAGTACTTCGCTTAGAGAAAGACAATCAGTTTGAAATCAAGTATCTTCTTGAAAAGAAAGATACGGTTTCAAACTATTTGGTGTATGCTCCATTCGCAAAGCCGGATTTGCGTGAGAATCATCTTGCGGATACAATTCGGTACTCTAAGGAGTTTTTTGCAGATCGTGCGTCACTGCTCTGCCTGGATTTGGGAATAGAAGAACGATTTAAACATACCCTACAGAAATACATATCATTTTTCAACAGTAAGGAACGTACGCAGGCATTTTATGCTTTCGAACTGGACAATTATAACGACAGCATCATTGAGGATGCGATGATGTGTGTGTTGAGCAAAAACAAAGTGGTTTCCTTTGAAGAGGTAGTGCGTGATGTCTTGTCGGAAAGAGATTTTGAAAACAACCGCATTTTGGAGGAGTTTGCAAAATATGGCCTAGATGAAGCTTTTTGGCATCACTGCGATATAACTTTTGGTTATTCTGATGCCGAACCGTCAGTGGCTAAAATAGCAACTACTATGTTTGCAACATATGTTCAAAAGACTGTGCATGCGGATTTACCGGTAAACTGGAAGGCCAATGTTTCTTTTAAGCCAGGGAATATACTGGCATTTATAGATAATTGGATGAACAGTTCAGTTTATGGAGATAGTTTTGACGAACTGTCTGATCGGATGCATCAATCTTTGAATGTGAATGCCCTTTTAGACAAAATGAAACCAGAAGATTATGTCGATTGTTCAGCGTTTTATAGTATTGATAAAGCCATTATTCGCTGGATTATTGAAAGATTAGTAGCGGAAGATATCGATGCCAAATTGAATGGAAAAGGCATTCTAGAAATAATTGATAATCGTGTCAAAAAGCATTTTGGTCGAAAGTACGAGGATGAGTACAATGTTCTGAAGAACGCGTATCATATTGTATCAAAAAGGCAGTATCAACCATTAAGTGATGCTAAAACAATCGTCAAAGATTATGTAAGCGAAGACTATTTAGTTGATTGTTGGTACCGGAAATTCTACTATTGCTATGACAAGTTGGAAGACAATACAGCTTTTGAAGACCTTCGAGAGTTGGTTGAAAACATATATACCAATTCTTATCTGAACACTATTACAACAAATTGGAGCACATCTTTCGTTGCCGACAATGGTCAGACAGGTCTTGAAAATCAGTTGGATTTCTTTGGAAAATATGTCAAATACAAAAAAGAACGGGTTGTCGTTATAATATCTGACGCCATGCGATATGAGGTTGGGAAAAGCCTCTTTGAACGACTTCAGGAAGACGAAAGATGTGAGGCAAAAATCTCCGCGATGCAGAGTGTTCTGCCGTCAATAACTAGCTTTGGTATGGCGGCGTTGTTGCCGCATTCTGAAGTGACAATAGATAAGAATTACAAAGTGTTGTGCGATGGGCAACCATGCGCAGATTTAAAACAACGTGAAGCGATTTTGAAAAAAGCAAAGCCGAACAGCTGTTGCATTCAGTTTGACGAGATAAAGAACAGCAACCAGTCCAAAATGAGAGAAATACTTACGGGGCAGGATGTTGTTTATGTATACCATAACCAAATTGATGCTCGTGGAGACAAGCCCGCTTCTGAGAATGAAGTTTTCGTAGCCTGTGAAGAAGCGGTCAATGAGATACTTAAACTTATTCGTGATATTAATGCTAGAGGTAACACTTATCATTTTATTGTTACAGCAGATCACGGATTCATATACAAGAGAGATAAACTTAGCGAAGGGGATAAGATATCCGGAATAGAGAACGCAGGAAAGCGTTTTGCGATATCCGATGCTAATCTTTCAATGGAAGGTGTCGTATCGATTCCCATGAAGATGTATACGGGAAACCCTGATGAATATCGATATGTCTTATCGCCGATGGGGTCTGATCTATTTAAGGCCCCGGGATCTGGATTGAACTATGTACACGGCGGTTGTTCTCCTCAGGAAATGATAATTCCCGTGATAGAAGTAAGAACCGAGAGGAACAGGGTCGCGGTAGCAAATGCTAAGATAGATCTTGTAAGTTTAACAAACAAAATAACAAATCTTAACGTAAAACTTGATTTCCTTCAGATTGAACCTGTAAGTGATACGGTTAAGGAAACTACCTACCGTGTATTCTTTGTTGATGACGAAGGCAATAGTATCTCAAATGAAAATGTTTATCATGCGGATCGAAAAGATACAGAAGCAACAAAGCGTGTGTTTACTTTGAAGTTTGCTTTCAAAAACCAGAGTTATAACAAGACTAAGAAGTACTACCTTGTAGCTGTGGATGATAAAACAGGCTTTGAGATCATTCGAAGAGAAATCATTATGGACCTCGCTTTCTCTGGCGATTTCGGGTTCAATGTTTAGGAAGGTGTTATTATGATTGATGAGTATTCGACAAAGAGCACTAGAGAAGAAATTAAGGATAAACTACGGACATATTTTGATGGAAAAATTGTTCGGAAAGATCTGACGAAGAAGATTAAGGAAGGTGCCAATGTGCCCGTTTATGTTCTTGAGTTTCTTCTGGGACAGTATTGTAGTTCGGATGACGCTGACACTGTTGAGTCCGGAGTACAGACTGTTAAGCGGATTCTTGCGGACAATTTCGTTCGTCCGGATGAGGCACAGAAAATTTTATCCGTTTTAAGAAGAAATGGGAGTCACACTGTAATTGATATGGTTACAGCTCGCCTTGATTTGAAGAGTGACCGGTATTTAGCAGACTTTTCTAATCTTGGCCTTACAGGTGTGCCCATCAGCGATGAGTATCCTGAACGGTTCGATCGTCTTCTTTGCGGAGGCATTTGGTGTATTGTGCGCTTGGAATATGATAGTTATGCCGAAGATGACGAACGCGGAGGGTATCCGATTAGCATCAACAATCTGACTCCCATCCAAATGCCGCATGTTGATATCAACGAATTAAAGGAAGGACGTAAGGCCTTTTCGAAAGATGAGTGGATAGAGGTGATTCTTCGATCCATTGGTATGGAACCGGATGAACTGACTTATCGCGAAAAATGGCTTCTTCTGCTCCGTTGTATTCCGTTGATTGAGAATAATTACAATTTGTGTGAACTTGGTCCGAGAAGCACGGGAAAATCTCACCTTTACAAGGAGATTTCACCAAATAGTATCCTTGTTTCAGGTGGACAGACGACGGTCGCAAATCTATTCTACAACATGGGGCGGAAGACCGTAGGGCTTGTTGGGCTATGGGATTGTGTTGCGTTTGACGAGGTTGCTGGGATTCGCTTCAAAGACAAAGACGGTGTCCAGATTATGAAAGACTATATGGCATCAGGATCATTTGCGCGTGGAAAAGAGGAAAAAGCTGCTTCGGCATCCATGGTGTTTGTTGGGAACATTAATCAGAGCGTAGATGTGCTGTTAAAGACATCTAGCCTGTTTGATCCATTCCCTCCTGAGATGGGAACGGATACAGCGTTTCTTGATCGTATTCATTGTTATTTGCCTGGGTGGGAAATTCCAAAGTTTAGGCCGGAACACTTTACGGGCGACTATGGTTTTATCACAGACTACTTTGCAGAATTTGTACGGGAACTGCGCAAAGAGCAATATGGTGATGCTTTAGACAAATACTATCGTCTTGGTAAAAATCTGAATCAGAGAGATACGATTGCTGTACGTAGGACTGTTGATGGCTTATTGAAGCTTGTATATCCTGATGGTGTCTTTTCTAAGGACGACCTGGAGGAAATTCTGCAGCTGGCATTGGAAATGCGAAGAAGAGTTAAGGAACAGCTGAAGAAACTGGGTGGAATGGAATTCTATGATGTAAACTTCTCGTATATTGATAATGAGACTTTTGAAGAGCATTATGTTTCTGTTCCAGAACAGGGTGGCGGAAAACTTATCCCAGAAGGCATCTGCAATCCCGGTCAGGTATATACGATTGCGCAGGGCAAATCAGGAATGATTGGAGTATTCCGCTTGGAATCCCAGATGCTGCCGGGAAGCGGAAAGTTTACCCATACAGGAATTGGTTCGGATCGCGAGTGCCGAGAGGCATGCGATACGGCGTACAATTATATCAAAGCGAATGGACAGCACATCAGCGGAGCAATCAGTATTTCGTCGAAAGACTATATTGTAAACTATCAGGATCTACAGGGTATTGGGATGACGAGTAAGTTAGGCCTGCCCACGTTAATTGCTTTATGTTCAATCGCATTGAGCAAGCCTGTGCTTAGTTCTGCTGCAGTGCTAGGTGAAATCAGCATTAGTGGTTCCGTGCAAAAGGTACCAGAGTTAGCAAATGCTTTACAAGTATGTCTGGATAGTGGCGCGAAGAAGGTACTGATTCCAGCAACATCGATGGTGGATTTCGTGACGGTACCGGCGGATTTGATGGCAGCGTTTCAAATCATTCCTTATCAATCGGCAGAGGATGCCGTATTTAAGGCATTAGGTGTTGAATGACTGGAAAATGAGATGACTACTTTAGTCGATACAGCAAATATGGAATGCCTTTTTATGAAGGCATTCCATTTCACATGAAGGATATATAGTTATATGAAGAACACCATAGAACAGATAAAGTTAATTCTCGACGAGAATGGTTCCAATAATGACATTTTCTCAATTCTTAGGAAACAAGACCTCGTATGGAACAAGGAAAACAAAAGAATAGTTGAAGAAGTAATTAGGTCGCGTAAAGAAAATAACGTATCTAAAAAAGTGGCTTCTATCCTCGTATATAACTATTTTGAAGGAGACGAGGCCATAGCTTTTTCTCGCAAAAGGGGCGTGTTTGCATATTATTGTGAGGACTCTATTGCGGAACAGGTTCTTCAGAAAATTCTGTCTTATGTCGATATATTGAATATTTCAACGGACGATAAAGATTATCTACACCACAAATATGAATCACGTTGGCTAAAAAGCTTCTACAAAGAGTACGATGAAAAGATTGATAAAATCATTGAAGAACATGAAAAAAAGAAAAAGACATTCAGTGTTAATGGAGTTGGGTTTGAGTCAAACATTGTTCAGGAACTCCTTACTATGATGGAATTGATATTTAGGCAAAAGGAAGCGCGGACAGAGAGTATTTCACTTACAATTGAGTCATTGTGTGAGGTGGATTATGATAATCACCAATCTTATACAGCTGAACAACTAGGAGAAGCTGTATCCTATGTTATTTCAAGATATTGCGAAAAACATAATTGTGAAGGAAAGCGACTATGGATTGATGCTGAGGCCATAATTAAGAATAACGAGTTGTCTACAGTTATTCTTTTGACGGCGAAAAGAAAGCTTGTATCAGAGTGGGAAGTATCCATCGATTATTATGGATACGATATAGAACTAACAAATAAGAAAAGGAAAGACAAACCGGTTTATAAGATTGTTGATAAAAAGGATTTAGAAAAATCTTTACAGCTTGGCTTAATTAAAACAGATATTCAGGCACAGGCATGTGCTATTAATTCTGCTATTCACTTCAAAAGTCTCCCTGGGTTAGATCAGATTGCCGAAAGTCTAAAGAAACTCCAAGACAATATATTTGTGTTAGTTAATCCAGGAACAGAAATTGAACGCTTTCAGATGCAGTTTGTTACTCCTTTAGTGACCGCCTTTTCACCTAAGGATTACAATAAGCCCTATTTATTTAGAGAAGAGTGTGAGCAAATCGATTTTGCTTGCCATGAGATGCTTATAAAGCCAGAAGAGCTGCTAGAATACAGTATTACCGATTTGAGTAATGTTAAGGACATCATTCTGTTTAGACGTTTTTTTCACATTGTTACGATGCTTCAGCAAATATTCTTTGAGGAGCACACCGTCACTCCAAAAACACGAATTAATTCTATTGTTCCAACATTTCAACGGAATCAACTAGTAGATTTATTAACTATATTTGTTGGAAAGCGTGAAAAAGCAGAAGACATTCTTAGTCTGTATACATGGAATGCAAAAGAGTACCTTGACGTTCAGTCTACGCCGATTATTCGAATCAATAGTGATCAGTATTACATTGCTCCATTTGTGCTTTCAGTATCAAATCTTATCAGAAACGTAATTGTTAAGGAAAGGAGAAATGAATCTCAGAAAACGAACCCTAACGGAAAAGACGATCCTCTTGAAAGGTTTTCAAAGGAAATATTTGATTTGAGAAAGGAATTGTTTAGTTATAAAGAACATTGCAAATTTACATATAATGGGATTACTGGCGAGGTGGATCTTATCGTTTGGTCAGAACGTCATCTGTACTTGATAGAGTGTAAGAATTCAATCTTTCCAACGAGCCCTTTTGAGCTAAGAACAACGTACGATTACATTGAAAAAGCAGAGAAGCAACTGGACTTGAGTTTCTCAGCGTTGAGCGATGTGGTTATAGGAAAACAATTACTGAACAATTGGGGAATCCCTGATTATGATTATGTTGTTCACACATTGATTATGTTAGGAAACAGAATTTTTACTGCTCCCAATGGTTTTCGCCATCCGATAAGATATGCCCATGAATTACATAGGTTATTTGAGTCAGGTATAATTGAAAGTAGTTTTGGAGAATGGAGATATTGGGAGCATGAGGAGTTTGGGGAAAGTGATTTTATCAGGTATCTTTCGAAGGATGATCAAATGGGAAATAATTGGTTAAAAGCGTTAAACCCGTATGCACGAGTCGTGGGATGTGGTGCCGGTTGTATTGAAAGAGAATCTTATTCATTAAATATATTAAGATTATGGGAACTGAACGATAAGAACTTTTTTAATCTTTCCACTAATGAACATATGAAAATGAGAGCAGAATACATAACAAATCATGATGAAATAACTAAAATGTTTATTAGTACTGCAGGAAAAACGAAACCGGAGGATTATTGAGTCGTATTGGGTATAGACGCTATCCCTTTTTTGCCTGAATGTGTTCTGTTATATTGTCCCTTGAAAGGAGCACACCGAAAAAGGTGTGAATAAGCAAATATGAAAAAAAACAGCACATATGAGATTGCCGGGAACCTGTATGAATTTAACAATGACAGGTTAAAAAAGCTTATTCAAATCCAAAATCCCAATAGAGGAGCCTATGAACAATTCTATCGAAAAGTGGTGAGCCTGAATGTAGGAATCTCTTATGATACCGTTAAAGGATGGGTAAAAAATGATACTAATCCAGCGTTGGAAGATGTAAAAGCACTAGCAGAAATACTCGGAATTGACTATATGAAATTGCTTGACTGCACTCACTATAGCGCGGAGGCTGTGAAGACTAGGCTGCAGAAGATTACATTTAGTGAGGTGTTGGATCCATTTAGTATTCGATATGAAGGTTTTTCAAATGCATTAGATATGATAATTGGGATGGGGTATGATCCGGCAACCAAGGAGAGTAAGGTTTCAGACTTCGCGGAGAGAATAATAGATATTATTGGAGTCGAGAAAATAGAAGAATTAGGTGTTCCTGGGTTGTTGGGGTATAAGTTTATTTATACCGATGATGAACTCAGAAGCATGCCTGAAGATAAGCTTTATGATGCCATGTGGAATGGATATGTTGATGAAGAAGGAAACAGGCTTTATGATAATAGCAAAAAGATAGCAATTGACAGGACTAGATTTGGGGAACGGCTTATTGAGAATGCCACGTGGTTGGAAACCGAAGAAAGAGAGGAGCTTCAAAAGGTAGTTGCGGAAGCAAAGAAATGGTGGGATCTTTGCGAGATGCCGTTTGCATTACTGAAAATCAATGTAAATGTATTTGGTCATCAGGTGGCGAGTTTTACTCATGGCATGGGATGGGTCAAACCAACGCACGATGATCGATGGACAATGCTTTTAGATGTTCTTAACCTTATAGGGCCACAAGTGGATTCAGCGGGATTATGTTGGATTAGTGAAATGCATGTGGATCAGTTTGAGAGCGAAATGTTCTTAACCATCGAAGCAATTAAGCGTTATTAATATATGCTGACGATGATTACATCGCGGAGATAGTCTCATCTTTTTCTATCTAGCTGCGTGCAGTAATTTTGACGTGTAGTATTACACAAGCGTTCGAGATTGCGAACCTGTTCGGAATTACGAATCTATGCGATTTATCGTAGTGGAAGTATGATGTTCCTATCAGAAAGTAGGAGCATCGAAATGATAGATTACTCGCCGTTTTGGGTGACACTTGAAAAGTCGGAACTTGACTGGTATCGGTTAGTCACATACCATCACATTTCCAGCAGCACGCTTTCCCGGCTGAAGAACGGAAAAGACGTTTCCATGAAAACCGTGAATGACCTGTGCCGCATCCTTAAGTGTTCCATCTCCGATATTTGTGTATATGTAGAAAGTGATAAAGATCAAGCGCTCTAAAAGGCAGTGGCGAGTCCCCAACCAGAATCCCGAAAGCTCCGGTGACAAGAGGTCCCGGAGCTTTTTTGACCCTATAAATGCGCAAGGGGGATTCTTGGGCAAAACGGGATGCTGAATCTCCCGATGGAGAGGAGGCAAGATATGGGTAGAGCACAGGAACGGATTCTGCAGATGCAGAGAGAACTCTATGATACGGATGAAAACCATGTTAAGAACGCGAACATGCTGCAGGCGAGAGTTGATGAAGCACTTGGCTGCGGATTTGTAGACCGGCGGACAACCTATTCGGATATTGATATCGTGCAGCAGTTCAGTACGGACCGGATCCGGTATTCCGCGCAGGCATGCGGTTATTACATGGAGCACGGGATTACCCCGATGGATTTTCTGATGATGACCGAGCGGGTTGCGCAATCCGAGGTCCTGGATGAAACAGAAATCGAGAGAATTAATGAGCTCATCGCATTGCAGCTTTATCCGGAAGCAAAGAAGAAACTGAAGAGGGGTTTTTCTGTCCGGTTTGACCGTATGACACCGCGTGGCAATGTATACTTTAACATGCATGTGATGCTCACTGCGATGGAAGAGCACAGACGGATCCGGTTTCAATACGAAATCTTTGACAGACATTTCCGTTTGGTTCCGAAACATGACGGTCAATGGTATGATATCAGCTGTTACCGGTTCCATTTTGACAGTAATGCGGTTTATCTATATGCCGGTGATGCCACGGCCGGGAAGAAAAAGACCTTCCGGGTTGAGAGAATGGTGGGAGTATTTATGAGTAACGAGATTACGGAGAAAGCAGAGAAGTATTACGGGAGCTGTTCGGAGGAAGAGATTCACCGTCAGGTGAATGAGTCGGTATTGCATTTCGACGGGGATCCGATCCGTCTGGTCCTTGCAGTAACCTATAAGCCGTTCATTATGGAGGAGTTGTGGAAGATGAGCCGCGGGACGGCGAAGACAACAGCCGAGATTGATGCAAACACAATCCGTGTGGAGTTTGATATCAGGAAGGGAGAGCCCCTGGTCCGGGTGCTTGCCTCTTATGCGGATCTGATCAGGGTGGAATCCCCGCAGGAGGTGGCGGAGGATATCCGAAATCTTCTCCGCTCAGCGAAATGCACATATGGAATCTGAAAACTTTGTTTAATTTCACAAGGGACTTTTTTGAGGGTGTCGTATCTGGTACGACACCCTCTTTGCTATGATGAGACCAAGAAATTCGGAGGGCGACCGGTCACCCGAAAAATTTTTTTCGGATGGGAGGACCAGAAAGTCCGCTATTTCGGAAAAGCGGACTTGCGCGACCTTGTACAAAAAACGGTTTTCGGCTATGCTCGAGGCAACAGAAAGAAAGGGAGAGCAAATGAACGGTAAGTATTCATTTTCAATAGAGAGTTTCGGCAAGCGTCTGAAGTTCATCCGGACCGAGCTTGGTTATACCCAGGACCGGCTTGCAGAGGAAGCGGGACTGGATGCACGACAGATCCGTCGCTATGAGGCAGGCCAGCAGTGCCCGACCGTGATTCACATGGAAGCCATCGTCCGCGTACTGAAGGTTCCGGTCTGGAGGCTAATGGATATGGACCGAGAGACGGCAGAGACGGTCTTCGGACTTCATGCGGATACGCTTGTTCCTCCGACGGTCGAACTGCAGGTTCTGCTCCAGACAATCTCGGACCGCTTCGCAGCACTTAACCAACAGCTTCAGTGGGTCCGGGATTCTAAGAGTATTTAAGTGGCATGTCCACTAATTCAGACAAAGAAAGATGACGGTGCGGCACGCGATTCTGCCAATCATGCCGTTCAAGCGGAAACACTGATAACCGCTGCGTTTGCGGATGATTTATCGGAACGATGTAGAAGTATGGCCTCGATAATGCCGGAAGATTACCTTCCGTTATTATAATTGAACCTTGACAATTGCATCCGAACATGAACGACAACCAGAAACACGTCCTGCGATGATCACATGGCGAGGGAGCGGGGCGGCGAATCGGGCGCTGGTGGTATGCGTCTTAAATAGGGTTGTTACCTTCCGCTTAGGCGGAACCGGAATAGCGGAATGCTCACGGGGGTAAATACCGGGGTGCCGAACCAAGGCAGTAATGTTCTTATAAAACCGGCAAAGAAGGAGCCGGCGAAAATTCAACTATGAAATATACTCGACCTCTCGAGTGTATTATAGAAGCGGGCAGTTGGTTTATCCTTCTGCCCGCGATTTGTTTAAAGATGCCTGTTGATGAAGCAGAAGCTTCGATGCTTCCTGAGCGGACATCACTCGAAGGAGGACTTTTATGAACAGCGATATGGCAATTACAAGAGTGCAGAAGAGAATCAATGACCGAAAGAAATTTTTGACTTATGAGGAAGCAGAACAGCGATATGGATTAGGGGAAACCACTATCCGAAAGATGGCTAAAGATTGCAAGGCTCTTTATAAGATAGGAAGAGCAGCAAGAATTAAGATGGATGTTTTTGATCAGTATTTTGAGACATTCTTGGATGAAAGTGGGATGTAGAAAACAGTTGATTTTTTGTCTTACATAAATTATAATCTATGTATGGACAACGTTGTGAGGAGGAAGACCATGGCAGAAGAAAGGCTTGGGCGTGGACGTCCTAAAACTGAAGGACCGAAAAAAGACAGAAGCGTTACTTTTCGTATGCGTGAAAGCGAATACCAAAGACTCAGGCAGTATTCTGCTGAATGTGGGATTCCCGTCACGGAATCAATCTGTAAGGCGATTGGGGATCTGCTTCAATCGAAAGGTAAGTAAACCACTTTCCTCCGGAAAGGAGGAATCATGGCGAAAGCAAGAAAAGACAATAAAGGCAGAGCCTTTCGGAAAGGAGAATATCAGCGTAAGCAAGACGGGAGATATGTATATACATATACGGAACCATTTGGAAAAAGAACATCCATCTATGGGACTACTCTTGCGGAGCTACGCGAGAAAGAAGACAAGTTAAAAAAAGATCAGTTAGACGGCATTGATACTTATGTGGCAGGTAAGGCCACATTGAATTTTCTGTTCGACCGTTATATTGCCACGAAAAGAGAACTTCGAAGCACTACGCTCTCCAATTACCTATACATCTACAATCATTTTGTAAGGAATACGATTGGGAAAGCGGCCATTTCAAGTATTAAGTATTCGGATGTGTTGCAGTATTATCTGAATCTGATGGAAGTTAAAAAGGTAAGCATAAGCACTGTTGAATCTGTGCATTGTGTTTTACATCCCGCTTTTCAACTTGCAGTTAGGGACTCCATCATACGGGTGAATCCTAGTGATAATGTACTGGCGGACATTAAAAAGAAAAATCATAAGCATTCTTCCCTGCGTCATGCGTTAACACTGGAACAGCAACGAGCCTTTATCCGTTATGTTAAAGAATCCCCATTGTTTGGCAGGTGGTCGCCTATCTTTACGGTTTTGTTAGGAACCGGGTGCCGGATTGGTGAAATCGTCGGGTTGCGGTGGTGCGATTTGGATATGGAAGGGCGAATGATTTCCATAAACCATAGCGTTACATATTATCCGAGATCGGAAGAATCCTATAGGTGTACTCATGAGGTTTCACTTCCAAAAACAGAATCCAGTATTCGGACCATTCCGATGCTCGATGAGGTATATGAAGCGTTTCTGGAGGAACAGGAGTATCAAAAGGAATCCGGTCCAAACCGTAGTGTGATTAACGGTATGTCGGGGTTCATCTTTATGAATCGGTTCGGATATGTGCATAATCCAGCTGCGATTAACCGAATCATCAAGAGAATTGTCACCTGTTATAATGCAGAAGAGATTATAAAAGCAGAGAGGGCGAAAAGAAAAGCTCTGATTCTTCCAAGCTTTTCCTGCCACATTTTCAGGCATACATTCTGTACCAGGTTTTGTGAGAATGAAACCAATGTTAAGGTGATTCAATCTGTTATGGGGCACGCAGATATACGAACGACCTATGATATCTACACCGATGTAACTGATCAAACCAAAAAAGAATCATTTGAAATGTTATCAAAAAACATGAGCATTTTTTAGGAAAGGGTCCGTGGGATTCTATTTCTGAAAAATGTAGCAAATACATCCGTTTTACTGCAGTTTTGTTGCAATTTGGATTTGTTCCATGCGCTTTGGCAAGGCTACACGAGGATGACGAAATTGAGGAAATCCGCTTAGCAAGGCTCTGCAAGCCTTGGCGCGGAAACTGGACTTTTCATCCCGACACTCAAATCTTTATCGTAAGAAATGGCGTAAAATCAGCGGTTACAAGTAGGCAGGGTCGAAATTTACGACCGATTTACGACCAAATAAGAGAACACGTTCAAATTATAGACACTCTTGTT
>Ga0310691_10000679_pt1 | contig 59525 bp, 46 predicted proteins | sample 176DNAGHGlowgp2_FD_203887 | JGI IMG/M metagenome (GOLD analysis project Ga0310691, IMG submission 203887) | Sheep rumen microbial communities from Palmerston North, Manawatu-Wanganui, New Zealand - 1766 DNA GHGlow gp2 (v2) (version 2) | ecosystem: Host-associated > Mammals > Digestive system >... | reverse complement strand
CACTTTTATCGGAGTAATTACGCACTTTGGACCTACTCAAAAAATGTACGATTATTAAGATTTTACACTTTCGTTCAACTCCTCTATATAGCTCGTCAATTCTTCGCCACCAAGACCTGTCTCGGACGAAGTAACAAAAACGGGCGGCAGTTCTTCCCATTCCTCTAACAGTCGTTCTTTGTACTTCGTCACTTTGTCCTTCAGCACCATTTTGCCTAATTTGTCACCTTTGGTGAACACCAACGCAAACGGCACGCCGTTCTCTCCGAGCCAGTTGATGAACTCAATATCTATCTTCTGCGACTCGTGACGGCAATCAATCAGCACAAAGAGGCATACCAACTGCTCGCGCAAAAGGCAATAACGCTCAATCATCCGTCGTAGAGCTTCACGCTGTTTCTGACCCGCCTGCGCGTACCCATAACCCGGCAGATCCACCAAATGCCACTCTTGTCTTTGAGCTGCATTGTCGCGGTCTTTTGTCTTTTGACTTTCGACTAAAAAATGGTTAATCAACAGCGTCTTCCCCGGTTTTTGACTCGTTTTGGCCAACTTGGGATTATGGCACAGCATATTGATTAGACTCGATTTACCAACATTGCTGCGGCCGATAAACGCGTACTCCGGCAATGTGCTCTGCGGACAATCCTTCACGTCCGGACTGGAGATAATATAGGTGGCGTTTTTAATCATTGCACACAATTTTGCGGTGCAAAATTACTGCTTTTTTTTGACATATGCAAGCAAAAATGAAACTATTATTTGCACACATTCAAATTTATTTGTATCTTTGCACCGTAAATTAAAAGGACTATCATGAAAAAGACCTTCTTTCTATGCCTCACGCTTTTGATGGCAGTCAGCCTCTCTGCGGCTACATTTTTTCCTTCCCGTACTGATTTCCGAGACGAGCAAATCTATTTCCTTCTGCCTACACGGTTTTATGACGGAGACCCATCGAACAACACGCAGTGTTGGGATAATCAGGCCAAGAATGCCGGTGATCCCGCTTGGAGAGGTGATTTCAAGGGACTTATAGAAAAAATGGATTACATCAAAGCGCTCGGATTTACGGCCATCTGGATTACGCCAATCGTCGAAAACGCTTCCGGTTATGACTATCACGGCTACCATGCGCATGATTTCTCGAAAGTGGACCATCGTCATGAGTCTGAAGGAGTCTCATTCCAAACAGTTATCGATGAAGCGCATAAGCGCGGAATGAAAATTATCCTTGATATAGTCCTCAACCACACCGGTAACTTTGGAGAGGCGAACCTGTGCAAACTCTTCACCCGAGACCCAAACGCAGACCAAAGTGTTCTTGACGAATGTATGATTCCTTTTACAAAGAAGGAGGGCGGAAAACTTCCGGATGATTATGCTTCGTTACCAGGTAAGCAGCAGTACTCTGCACGGTTGTCTCAAATGAAAAACACCACTGGAGTTAACTATGATACACATAATCTCTGGCATCATTATGGTAACTTCAACTGGGATGAACCCAATCGGTGGTTCGCGCAGATTGCCGGTGACTGCGTGGATCTCAATACGGAAAACCCGGAAGTATATAACTATCTCATTCAGTGTTATACCACTTTCATCAACATGGGCGTGGATGGTTTTCGTATCGACACCGGCGGACATATTCCCCGTTTATCATTCAATAAGGCTTTCGTCCCGGCCTTTCAGACTGCTGGTGAAGCCGCTAAAGACAAACGAGGCGGTACTCCTTTTTATATGTTCGCGGAGGTATGTGCTCGCTATAGTTCCATCCTTTATCGTGACCAGGCTTGCCTTAGTCCGTTCTACTATACCTGGGCGGAAAGCAAATCCTACCCGTGGGATAATGATGCATCCTCATGGTACAACCTTGTTGAAATGGAAGGTTCCGCCTGCACTTCACACACCAACTGGAATTCTTGCTGGCAGCAAGGGCAAGATGACAAGGGTGGCTTAAGTACCCAGCGGACTTCTCAAAATGCGCTTCTCAGTGGAAACAACTACCACACGCCTGACTACTCACAAGCTTCAGGACTAAACGTCATAGATTTTACGGAACATTGGAACTTTACCACAGCAGGTGAGGCTTGGAGTATTGCGAATCCGGGCAATGATAAGTATTATAATGATGCCACATGGAATGTGGTGTATGTTGATTCACATGACTATGCTCCTGATCATGCGCCGCAAGAAAAACGTTTTAGTGGTTCGCAGGACACATGGGCAGAGAACCTCAGTCTTATGTTTACACACCGCGGTATTCCATGTTTGTACTACGGCTCGGAAGTAGAGTTCCAGAAAGGTAAACTGATTGACAAAGGTACGGAGATAGCGCTCATTGAGTCCGGTCGTGCTTATTTCGGCGGATATATCAAAGGTTCGGTCAACACTACTGACTTTGCAGAATACAACAATGCAACCGGCAATCTCGCGGCTTCGCTCTCGCACCCGTTAGCGCAACATATACAGCGGCTCAGCAAAATCCGTATGGCGGTACCTGCGCTTCGCAAAGGACAATACTCGGTGGAAGGATGTTCCGGTTCCTTCGCTTTCAAACGGCGTTATACAGACGCAACGACCGATAGTTATGCACTCGTCTGCATCAGTGGCGGTGCAACCTTCTCCGGCATTCTTAATGGTACTTACACCGACTGCGTAACGGGTGATACAAAAACCGTCACCAATGGTTCGCTTTCTGTCTCTTGTTCCGGAAAGGGAAACCTCCGCGTTTATGTGCTCTCTACTTCCAAGACTCCTGCTCCGGGTAAGATAGGCGAGGACGGCAAGTATATCTACACTTCGTCGCCCAAGAATATACCTAACCCCACATGGGATGGCACAGAGATGGAATTGACGGATGACGAAGGTGGCGGAGGTAGTACAACCGAGCCTGTCGACCCTTGTCTGACGGACGAGAGCGAGCATGCGGTCTTCTTCTTGAAATCAAGCGACTTCGGTACGTCGATTAATTGTTATATATGGCACACAGGTACCGGTAGTACGGTGCAAGTATGTGGCAATTGGCCGGGCAAGAAAGCGACGGCTTTGGGCAACGACAAATATAAATTTGTTGTTCCGGAGGGCTTCGGGGAGATTAATGATACGTGGAATATTATTTGGAATGACGGAAGCGGGAACCAAACGGCTGATCTCAAATACAAAGACCAATACCTCTATGCGGGTGCTAACAAAGGGGCTATTGCACCAACATCACTCGTCACTGCCATCTGTGAGAACAGTACCGCAATAGAGAATGTAAGCACTTCCGGTCTACGTGTTTTTGCAGACCACGGATCGATTATTATCATCGCCCCGCAAGAGAGACAAGGTCAGAAACTGAATGTGTACACAACGGCAGGACTGCTCATCCGCACAATAACACTCACCGGCGAAATCAATTATATTGATGCATTGCCCGCCGGCTTGTATCTCGTTGGCGACAAGAAAGTGCTACTATAATGTGGTGCAATAGCATGCATGCTATTGTCTTGTGTTGTGGATTTCTTGTCCCGTAAGTGTATATATCCTTCCCTCCCGGCCGATTAAGATTTGTCCTTCGTGAAGAATTTTAGTGGCTGAAGGTTGCTTATCTTCTTGGATGTCGTTTATACCATTCGTGTTTTGGTATGTATGGAAAGGCATGGAAACAACGCATTCTCCTGTTTGTACATACAACTCATAGTAACCATTCTTTAGGGCGGATATATCTATTGCTTCAGTCGGCTGTCCCTGAACGGAACATACATACTCAGGAGGCGCCTGATAGTCGTAGGTTGTTATCCATACACTATCCACATGGATGTTTATTATGTCCTGATTGTCATAATCACGCAAGTAATATCGCAGAACGGGGACATTATAGTCTCTCTCTATGTGCACCCACCATACTCCTGCTTCCAGGCAATAATCAAAATCCAATCCGTTGAAACGGAATTCATACACTTGAACGCAGTCCCCCCAACGCAACCATGCCAAATACGAATTTTCCGTCAAACCGACCATGGGAGCCAGATCAATGGTGTCGCCATCCGTTAACGCAGTACGTGTTAGGAGAGTACGATGCGATGAATAGATAGATGTAATCCACAGACTATCCACGGTGGGAGCAGGCGCTTCTCCGTTGAAGATGTTAACGATAAGGTTATGTGGGTTAATGTTGGTGAAGGAGACGTCCATATTCGTATAGGATTCGCATTCGCCGCAATAGTAGAAACTATTGCTCCAATAATCACTTCCGTTAATCCATGCGATGCATTGGAACTCATTTTCCGAGTTGCCTAATAGCGGCTTGATATCAATGATGTCTCCCGATTGAGCGCTTGTTCGCATATACACTGTGTCGGGATTTGCACAAGAGTTCTTCCGCCCTACTATCCATAAACTGTCCACGTGAGGCGCTTCTTCCTTGCCTGACTCTTGAATGGTAAAACGGATTTGATGCGGAGATATCAATACCGCGTCTTCGGTAATGATGTCCAATTCTTTGGTAATAGAGGTGTTGCGCTTGTAAAATAGCCGGCATATACAAGAATCGCCGATTTGTGCGAAGAATAGATGATAGCCTCTTTCCAACTTGGAGATATTGATGTAATCTCCGGATTGCGTATGAAAAATGAGCACTTTGTGTGTAGTTTCTTGTGGAGACGCAATCCATCCGCTGTCTATCGGATGCGCTTCGTTATGTGTGAACAGCAAAAGATTTTCCTGGGCATAGGGGGTGCTGTTTCCTATACTGGTAGTAATGGTTATGTTTATTGCGTGAGCACTGCAAGTGCCCGCCAATATACAAATGACTAATGCCTGAATAAAATGTTTCATATTTGCAAGACTTTTAACAAAAAATATCGTTCGCACGCTGTTTTCGCTCCGTAAACGCTCCGTAAACGAGCCGTTGCTGAAACAATCCCGAATGTTAGATATTCTTTGCGGCTCTCTTGGCCCATGTAATGAAGCCGATGAGACTGATGAAGGTCACCGCTCCGGCTATCGCATAACCTATCCAACGTATTTCCGGAGACATGTTCAGGCCCTCCGGAGCTATTAAGATATAACTGCTGCATACCATTGTCATAAACAGTGCCGGTATCAACGCAATAAGATAACCGAATCGGAAACGCTCCTGTCCTTGAGAGAGGGCAGGGGTTGTTTCTTGTCTGTAAAGCCAGATCGTTCCTGCCCAAAGCGTGAAGACCGCCAGTGTTTGGTTAGTCCAAGCGAAATAACGCCATACAACATTAAAATCCACAAACACCATTCCAAAAACGCAGAGGAACAGCGGTATGGCAATGATTAGTCGCTTCGAAATCGGTCGTTGGTCCAGATTGAAATAATCGGCTACAATCAGTCGTGCGCTCCGCAAAGCAGTATCACCACTGGTGATTGGCGCGGCAATAACCCCGATGATAGCCAACAAACCACCTATCGTGCCTAACCAACTGCGGCTTACCTTGTCAATCACCAGCGCTGCGATATTAGCACCCGGGTGCTGCGCTGCGTAGGCCTGCAAGCCGTCAATGCCATACAGACCTGTTTCCGGGTCCGCAAAGAAAGTGCCTGCTGCGGCTGCCCAGATAAGCGCCAATATACCTTCCGCCACCATTGCACCGTAGAAAATCCAACGACCTTGACGCTCATTCGTCACGCAACGCGCCATGATAGGACTTTGCGTGCCATGGAAACCCGAGATAGCACCGCAGGCGATACTCACGAACATCATCGGAAAGAGCGGTAAACCGTTCGTCTGGCGGTTGTGCAAGCCGTCAAAAACCTCAGGCATCTCACCGGCATGCCAACCAAGCATCACCACCATGATACCCAAACCCATGAACAGCAATATACCGCCGAAAATAGGGTAGAAACGGCCAATCAGTTTATCTACAGGCAGAACAGTTGCCAGAGAATAATAGCCGAAAATAATCAACACCCACACAATAGGTATCACATGGCCGCTAAACTCAAGAGAACCTAAGCTGCACAGCCCTTGAAGCAAGGTCGCCGGACCGCTAAGGAAAGTGGTGGTCAGTAGTATCAGTAGTACCAAGGTCAGCAGGCGGATAACCATCTTCAGGCCTGTTCCATTACCCAACTCGTCTCCGATGATATTCGGCAGCGATACACCGCCCTTGCGGATAGAAAGCATACCACTCAGGTAATCATGCACACCGCCGGCGAAAATCGTACCAAATACGATCCATAGAAAAGCTGCCGGACCATAGAAGATACCCATGATAGCACCGAAAATAGGACCTAAACCGGCAATATTCAGAAACTGTACTAAGAAGATACGCCATGGCGCCATCGGCACAAAATCCACACCGTCCGTTTTCGTCAATGCAGGGGTCTTACGCTCGGGCTCAATACCGAAAATCTTCTCCACTAACACACCGTAGGTGAAAAAACCTACCACCAGCACTATAAGTGCAATAATAAAGGTTATCATATCTAACTAACTCACTTATTCTTTAATTTCTTAATTCATTAACTCTTTTACTCATTAATAGTACCACCAGCCATAATCGTCCAAATAGTAGTCAAAATTCGTCTCTTTCTTACATCCTTGCGTTTGGTATGTATAGTGGACACTCTTCTCCCATGCGTCCCGGGTCGCTTTGTCCACCTCTTCCCACAAAATAATGCTTACAGGCTCAAGCGCCTCGCGTTTCTTATTTACCTTAAATTCAAGGCTTGCGGTCTCTATTTTCTTCTGTCCGTCGAAACCCATGTCAAGTTTGAAGGAGTGCTCGTCGCCTGGCTTGAGAACCTCATCCACTAATGTGTGCGTTATAGAGGTTACCGAGTCATGATACAGAATGGCCACCTCCAGATTTTTCTCGGTCAGATTGGCGTACTCGACCTCCAGCACTCCTTTGCGTTCACAAAGTTTATAGTTCCATATGGCTTTCTGATCATGACTGTTGATGCGCAGCGCTCCTATTTGCCGGTCGTACACTTCTGTCAGAGGAAAGTAAATCTTTGCCTGAATGGATAATCGCTGCCTGAACTCGTGTTGCCCGTCGGTATAATAGACAATCACGTATTTGGTTTGCTCCCGCCCGTTGGAGAAGTCACTCCATTTATAGTCCATCCGCCATTTGACTACTACTTTACCCTTGTCTCCGGGCATGATGCTCTCTTTTGGATACTCGCCAGAAATCTTACCGCTGGGACTCTGCACTCTAGTGATTTTGAGGGGTTTGTGGGCGGTGTTCTCAAACTCAAAGGACGCGAGGTGATAATCCTTGCTGGTATATACAGTTCCAAAATCATGTTTCGTCTTTGCGAACACCAGAGAATGGTTCTCTTTCTCAAAGAGTTGATCGCCTTCATCGTCTATAAGTGTAGTCTGTATATGCACCATATTCTTCTTTTCCAAGTCCTCCAACTCGATGGTTACCTTACCGAAATCCGGCTTGTATGTCCGTTTATATTCCCGTTCTGATGTCGGATTGCCGAACAGTTGGGTCATGGGCTCTGCCACGGCGTCGAAACCGTTCTTCTTAGCTTCTTCGGTTTCCGGCGCATACATGATATAGTGCATTTTTACCATATAGACAGTGTTGGTGAGCGGAGTTCCCAGAACCTCTACAAAATAAGACAAACCGTTCTCTTCGGTTTGATAATACACATCGTCCTCTGTCTCTGTCAATTCTGTATCTTTCACCCAACCGGTCTCTGTTTCCAGAGTCGCAGTAAAACGTGCCATACTGCCGGTTATTTCTATACCCCGGAAACTCAAATGGCCGTCCGCCATCGCACTAATCGAAAGCATCATCGCCGCTATAAATAAAATGAACTTTTTCATTCCATTGTTTATTCCCTCAACTTTGCGGCGCAAAGTTACTACTTTTCTCTGACATGTGCAAATATTGCGCTGAAAAATTTGTGTACAAGCAAAATAAGGAAACAAAAAAAGGAGACTTTTTAGTCTCCTTGTGGGCGTTTACGGATTCGAAAATTGCAGCATCCTGCAATAATCGTGCTCCCTTGTGGGGCTAAGAACCCAGACCGGACTGCAGAGAGAAGGCCGTAGCGCACAAAAAAAGAGACCTTTCAGTCTCTTTTGTGGGCGTTTACGGATTCGAACCGCAGACCCTCTGCTTGTAAGGCAGATGCTCTAAACCAGCTGAGCTAAACGCCCTTGCTTTTCAAAAGCGGGTGCAAAAGTACTGCTTTTTTTTTATATGACCAAATATTTTTGCAAAAAAATGCATTTAAGGGGTCATTTTTTTGCAAAAATGCGGTAATTATACCATTTTAAATCCTCGTAACGGTAGAAAATGGCATAGCATAGGGTCGTTATCAATATTCCTACAGTCATTCCTCCGAGCACATCTGCTGCGAAATGCTGGCTAAGGTAAATACGACTATAGCCGCCTAACGCAGCTAAAAGGAAAAGAAGAACTTGCAGTATAATCAACGATAAAATAAACGGTGTTGAACCGGTTGTGAATCCTCGTTTGGCAGTACGTTGCGAGATAATAACGCATAATGCGCCTGCGAGGGCGAAGAATGACGTAGTATGACCGGAAGGAAAAGAGAGCCAATAGTTCATCTGTACGCCTTCTGCCAGAGGTAGTTGTATTTCCGGCATATGCTCTGCGAACCATGTTAGAGGCCGCGGTGCCACGATAATATGCTTGATAAATTGCGTTGTAAGCGCAGATAGCGTTTGGCAAGCGGCAGCAAAAACGCCGTCTCCTATACGACTGAAGAGCAACAGACATACGCATAACACATACGGAAACCACTCCGCCACATACGTGTAATACCTATAAAATATATCGCGCGCGGGCGTGTGACGGTCACAGAGTAACAAGTGTAACTCGCCTTTAGGGATGAATAAAAGGGCTAAGCCCAGTGCTACAATCAGCACCAGGCTTAGCGATAAAAAGATAGCGTTATTCTTTAAAAACTCTTTCACTTTTTACTTTACTCTTTGTCCGTACATATCATAGAGCACGTTGCCCTTCTGGATATACAGACGACGGTTGACGAAGGTTTTGACAGCTGCGGGTTCACTTTCCTCCTGCTCGTAGTGATCAATATCTTCCGGCACTGTGAATTCGCAAGAACGGAGCTTCATACCCTTTGCGTCGGTCAACTCTACAAAATATACATCGCCCGGCTTGAAGATTTCTTCGGTATGATAGACGGACTCTATGGCGTTTTCAATCTTTTCACCATTGAGATACCATTGGTACTCTCTGAACTCCCAACCTTCATTACCACCATGGTTGGTTTTGTAAACAGCCAGTACGTTGTTGAACTTGAAGTTGAAAACATCATCCGGATAGCGTACCGCGATGTCGAGAACCGGAGAAACGGCTTTACCTCCGCAGTTATTATCTTCTACCTCAACGGTAGCTTTATATCTACCCGGTTGAAGCGTCTCTGTAGGTATCTGGATAGTACCATAGGAACGGTTGTTTTTCGTCTTTTCTATCTGTACGGCTGTACGATCAAGCAAGACTGCCGGCTTACCCTCTAAGGCAAAGTAGACATCTCCGTATGAGCCATCTTGATCTATCGAGAATGGCAAGTCGTATCCATGACCATAGCAAGCAAACTGTGCTGCCGAATCGTTTGTAATCTCCAGATTGAGACATTTCACGATGCGGATATCGCATGTTGTGATGGAGTCGCAGCCGGCACGATTTTTTTCTCTCCACGTTACCCCTTGAGTAGAATTAGTGTACCAGACTCCATGTATTTCAACAGCATCTTGTGCAACAACAGTGGAATCTTTATACGATTTGCGCAGATTGAATAACTGAGTGGTGACAATGGAGTCGCATCCCCATTCTTCCGTAATAATTTCTACATCTTCTACTTGCGTATCAGGTTCTACACAAGTCGTATCAATGTGGAAGATAGGAATAGGCCGTGCTATTCGGAGCGCAAAATTAACAGTATCCACAAAAGCGGGCTGTTTGCAGAATTCTTCTCCATACATGATTGCTTCTACATCATACCAACCCGGGGAGGTATATGTATGCTGCGCTTTAATAGTGTCTCCAGTTCCAATGCGCGATATATCTTGTGTAACACCATCGCCGAAATCCCACACTACACGCACAACATTGTTTACAAGAGATGCCGGTTTGAAGGTAAGTGTAGTGTCCAAGCAGAAAGTACCCATATTCTCTGTAGTATGATGTGAATCATCATCGACAAATTCCTTACCATTGATAGATACACCTCGTTTTACCGCCGCAGAGCCGACAGAATAAGCATAACTCTCATCGTTCCCGTTTCCATAAACATATGCAATTACTCCGTCCTCATTTTTAATAGTGAATACGCGTTTGATATTAGCGCTTTCATTATTTTGTTTCTTCCCTGCAGTAGAAAGGTGTGTACGAGTGTATGACCATTCAGGCTTTCCGGGTACCGGAGTCCATGAGAATGGTTCTGCTGGATCTGGCGTAATCGTCATCTTGCCGATACTTTTTGTCGGGCAGACAATATTGATAAAGTGCTGGTCCGTTTTGTCCGTTCCGCAAACTCCAAATGTGATCTCGCTTATGCGTTGCTCTAAGGGGGATATCCATACCATGGACGGGTCTCCTTTGGATTCTACCATTTCCGTGGTGTTGGCTTTGCATCCGTTACTTAAATCATATGAATACACAGCTACCGGACAAGAGGCAGATAGAAATACTGCGTCTTCAGTTACAACGGTTTTGGCGGGATGTACAGTGGAGTTTTTAACACTGGAGGTCCAATCATTTTTACTCATCTCAAATTCGAAAGTCTCTCCCTCGTCCAAAATGGCCACTTCTTTTCCGTCTATTTCTATAGAAGTTCCATCATTGAGCGATGTTACGCGTACTCTGTTACCATCTTTCTCCTTACTGCGCGCAATCACAAATTGTGTTCCCCAATAGTCTGTAGGCATCGCCTGCTCAAAAGTACAGTCACGTGCTGATTGACCACCCGGAATCTGCGTAAAGAGGTCGCCTTGGAACACAGCAATGGGTTTGGCAGGATCATCAGAAACGACATGTGAACCGGAGAGACTCTCTAATGTTTCAGAAATCACGTAGTAAGTTTGACCGGCATTAAGAGTAATGGTAAAAGGTACATCTTTCTGTTTGCCTTTGTAAGTTTTGCATGCCGGAGTAATGGTGACCTTTGTGTTATTTTTCGTCGCCAAAACGGTGAACATAGAAAGTGCTTTCCCGTCACTTGGTTTTATATATGGCGGATAGTCCTGTGTGTAATATTCACTTGTAAGAATAGTTGCCGGCAATATATTGGCGGCATCAAACGAATTCGTCATTCGCAGAGCCGCGTAAACAGAGACCTCTTCACTGGTTTCCACCTTCAAACCATAATTGTTTGTGGCTCCATCTAATTCTGCTGCATTGTTGATACTATTTGCGGTCGTAGGATACCATTGATCCAACAATGTGTCGTCAAGCTCAAACACTACCCATTGGTTGGCATTTGCCGTTTGTGTTACTCCTGCCCAATTTGGATTATTTGGGTTCGTGATGGTAATTTTTGTATTGTCCTTTTTGGTGGAGACAGCAATGAACGGCGCAGGAAGGCCCGTACTCGGTGCTGCGCACAAGGTCAAAGCAACATAAAACTCTTTGCCTTGTGTGGAGGCTTGTCCCCAAGAATATACATTTCCTCCGATAAGGAACGCTACAAGCAATACTAATTTAAAATACTTTTTCATATAGATTGTGTTATTTGTCAAATGTTCTATATTGGAACTTTCTCGGGAGATGGTCCCGTGATGGTCCTATTGAAATGTTGTATTTCGTCCTATATAATCTCAATCTGCTTTAAAGCGGTTCTCAATACTAAAGTATCTCGATTTCTACACGTCTATTATTCTGACGACCTTCTTCGGTATCGTTGGTATCCACCGGTTGGGTTTCACCACGTCCTTCTGCTTGCAGACGCTCCGGCGCTATACCGCGTTCGATAAGATCTTGCATAACGGCATTAGCACGTCCGTCAGACAATTTCTGGTTCGCCTCGTCTTTACCGACGCTATCGGTGTGGCCGACAATCTTCACGCGGATCTTCGGGTTGCGTGCCAGATACATATAGAGGTCATTGAGTGCCTCTTCCGAACGCGAGAGGATACGTGTCTTGTTGGTAGCGAAGAAAAGGTTCTTGACTACAAACACTTCACCTTTCTTAATTGGCGAGAGGGCTACGTTCATGGAGTCGCCGATAGAAGCGATATCCATATCCAGTGTGTCGTAACCTAACTGCGCTATATGCAGGCGGTATTTCGGACCTTGCTCTAACATCTGGCGCACCGTTCCTGTGGTGGTGTCTGTAGCCAAATTATAAGCCGGTTCCTCTTTATCGCTACGAAGAATCTGTACCGTAGCAGGAACGGCGAGTCCTGTTTCCTTATTATATACACGTACGCGCAGAACAGGACAAGGCTTGAGGGCAATAGTAACATAATTGGTACTACCCACTTTTTCAATCTCAAACACCTGCGTAGCCGGGTAGAATCCGTCTGCTTTAGCTTCTGCGGTGAATGAACCGACAGCGTGTTTCTGTTTGAAGCCCTTCGGACCGATTTGTTTCTCACGCATAGCAATCTTGCCGCTCTCTGTGCCGCGCGTCTCAACAAAAGCAACCTTCAGCGGCTCTTGTGTTTCCGCGTTCACAACGCTGTATATTGCGTAGGATGAAGGCGGTGGAACAGGACGTGCTTTCTTACCCGGCACCTCAAACTGCACGGTGAATTTAGCACCCACAAAGAGGTTGTTCAGCTTTGTATCGCCGTTCATAGCGAGCATCGTATTGGTGCTCTGTACGGGAACAGCATCTGCTGCAAATTCTACAGGCAGCGCAGCTGGCGTTGCATTGGTATTGAGCACACCGTATTCTGCGAACAGCGCCACGCGATAATGGATATGCTCCTGACCAAACGGCTGGCGTTGACCGGGTTTGACGGCTTGACGTTTTTTCTTTGCCTCTTTGCTGTCACTCGGCTGTTTTTGCAACCACTCGTCCAAGTCCAGACCCACCTCAGCAGCAACGCTTACGTCAGGTTGCGCGAACTTGATTGCAGAGTTGGTGCGACCATTCAAATCATGAATACCCATACCATAAGGCTCCGTGAAAACAGGGTCGTTAACCGTGATATCGTATTGACCTTTCTGGCTATAGCCCATAGGAAGCCCATAATGAATTTTTGCACCGAGCAGGAAATAGTATCTGCTGAACTGGGCTCCGAACATAAGCGGAAGTCCGATTTCTAACATGTTTCGTGTCTCACGCAGGTTGTCAAAGAGGTAGCGGTACTCCGCTCCGTATGTGGCGTCTTGACGGGTTGCAGTAAAACCATAGGCGGATGTCGAGTTCAGGAAACGGAAGTCCAAGCCTGTCTCAAAGAGGAAATGACCATACTCGAGATTATAGGTCAGATCCAACCCTACACCCGGGCCACCTTTCAGTTGCTGATATGCATTGCTCTGGTTGAGCGTACCGGCTCCCCACAACGAACCATCCTGCATGGGCTGGATTTTATCCATCATGGCGGCATAGCCCAAACGCAAACCGAGGTTGAAATAAGAGATTACTTCGGTTTTCGGGTTAGCGAGACTTTCCTGATATTTCTCATAATCGCGGATGGCTTTTTCCTCTTTAGCCTTGGTTTCTGCTTCTTTCTTCGCTCTTGCTTCTTCGCGTTGAGCAGCCGCTTTCGCGCGTTCTGCAGCCTCTTTGTCGCGTTGAGCCTGTGCCTTAGCATTAGCTTTTGCCTGTTCGGCTTTCTTTTCCTCAGCGGCTTTAGCGGCAGCTGCTCGTTTGTCTGCAGCCGCTTTGGCAGCTATGGCTTTTTTTTTCTCAGCCTCGCGTTTCTTGGCATCCGCTGCTTTCTGTTTCTCACGAGCCGCTTTGGCTTTCTCTTGCTCTTTCTTGCGCTTCTCTGCCTCTTTTTGGCGTTGAGCCGCTGCTTTTTGTCTGTCAGTCTGCGTGGCAGGAACAGGTTCCGGCATAGCGGAAACGATAACCGGAACGCTGGTCAAACTCAGGATAACACTTACAATCAGTATGTTACGAAGTATGTTTGTCATATCTGTGTCCTCCTATGCGATTAATGGTTAATGATGAATTTGAAACTACGTGTAGCTTTTCCTGTGACGACTCGCAATAGATAGAGTCCGTTGCGTCGTGGTGCCTCAATCGTGCGTCCTCCGTTAGGCAAATCGAATCGTCCGCCCTCCAAAGCACGTCCGCTCACATCGTACCATTGTGCATAGCACTCAATATCTTTATTCTCTTCGTCAAACTGTGCGTTCACGAATATTTTGTCACCGCTCACTTCGTAAACGGCGGATATGTTGATACCCTCCTCGTTGAAAGCATGTTTCTTTCCTTCTGCGTCAAACTGTACAGGGCATGTACATTCTCTAAACGGTTCTTTTCCTTCTTCTTTTATAGTATAGCATACATGATACAAACCGCTGTTCTGCGGATTTGTCTCATCCAGATAGAGTACAGCTGAAGCCTGATTGATGACGGTATCATTATCATGGAACCACACGAAATCACTGAGTTGCTTCCCTACGTATGCACTTTTAATGAGTCCCAAAACGTTGTTATAGCGTTGTTCCAGTTGTTCAGTGTAATATTCCATATGAAAATCGATATCCTTGTCGAAGACGGCAGACTCGCATTCCGAACCAATGTGGATATGTAGGGTGTATGGAGTGCGGTCCGGTGTATTACCGGGAATATGGATGAGAAGCATTGTATCTCCCTGTATGCGTATATTGTCGTCATTAAATCCGGCGGAGAGCGCTGCTTGGTTGAACGTGACAGTGACACTGTCGCCATTTAGATCCACTTTGGCCGGATTATCTAAGATAATTTGGATATCCGTATCTGTTCCCTGGGTAATACAACGCGGAATATCGATGCTCTTCACCTCTAGTTTAGGCATTCCAACAGTTACGCTAAATGGTATGGAGTCGCGATTGAAGTCGGACCATTCATAGCAATTGTCATCATAGCCGATTTCGCGATAAATGAGCACATATGCATCGTAGTTCTTGACGCCAATTTCGACATTGTAGAAGTGTTCAATGGGATATGCTTCATATGTTAGGGAGTCTGTCCCATCTCCAAAATACCAATAGATACTATCCGGCTTGAAGTCTAATTTGCATTCAAAGAGTGCACTTTTGTCTCCGCAGAGTTTGTTGTTCTCAGGAGAATACGGCTCATCGTTGATGTAAAGTGTTGAACTCAAGTCTTTGGTCCGTCCTCCGGCGGGATAACCGTAACTTTCTTTCTCTCCGAAGCCATACACGTGAGCAATGAAGCCAGAATCAGCCGTAAGAGTGTGCGTGCCGCTCGGCACGCCGGCTAAACGTGCAAACATATAATCTGTGTTACCCAGCAATTCAGAGAATTGATCTGAGATGTCTTGACCATCCAAACGAACAGAAGCCAGATTATCCTTAGTAGTGACAATGTTGATGAAGTGGTCTGTAACTTGTTTCGTCTGGAACGTACCGAAGGTCAGTGTGTCAATCTTCTGCTCAATAGGATTAATCCATATCAGCGAAGGGTCACCATTACAGTATTTTGTGTTATTGTCACCTTTAGCATGATCGTATTGGTCACTGGTCATGAACAAGTGTACGGCACACGGACAGGAAGTCTCGATATAATGGCTGACACCATCATAGAACGTGTGGCCATCACCGCTATATTTAGTCATGTCATCTTTCTTACCAAAATCAAACTCATAGAAATGTTTTTTATCATCATCTGACCCATTGACAAAATCGAAAGTATGTGCTTCGTGTCCGTCAATTTTGACAACTGTGCCATCGACAAGCGCTTGTACACGAATCTTATCGATACGCTCAAAATACTTGCCAGCCGGTTGGTCATCAATAGTTGTTAGTGATGAAGTGATTGCAAATTGTTTTCCCCAATAGTTGATAGGCATAGCTTGTGAATAAATATGGTCACGGTCACGGGTGCGATAAGGAATATTGGTGTGTGAGTTACCGTTAAAAACAGCAATCTTCTTGTTGTCGCGTGATTTGACAATTGAACCGGTGAAGTCATAGTCCTTGCCTTCTCCCATACAAGTACCGTCGCTCCCCTCGCATTGCTCGCCACCACTCCATACGTAATACACTTGTCCTTTCTTAAGTGTATCTGTAGCAAACGATACACCGGCTGCTTTACCGCCGTGAGTGGCTACAGACGGGGTAATGTCAACAACTACATTATCTTCTGCAGCTACAATGGCGAAGTGACTACCTTGCGGCTTGCGATATTTGTTATCATTACTACCTTCGACATGTGCAGACGGGGTATAACATTGAATGCGGTATTCGCTTAATAATGCCTTGGTCGGTAATATAGCGGCTACGTCAAACGATTTGTCTTTGTAATTAGCTGCAATGAGTGAGATCGGTTTATCGGAGGTGACATGCAACGCACGGTTGGCAGGAAATTCTTCGTCATATTCCGTTACATAGCAAGACGATTCGTGAGCATTCAGTTTTAATTGTTGAATGTCATTGTTTCCTACTTCCACAGTGTCGTAATACGAATCGTAGGTGTTCTCAATGTACACTTTAGTTGCTTCTTTAGCTGAGAATGTGAGCGATAGCGTGTCATAATTACGCTGGTCTCCTCGCATCAGCGTTACCCAAAAGTCGGTACCTTGTGTGGATTGCGCAAACAGAGTGCTCGGCAGCAAACTCATAGCAGCCAGCACCATTCCTAAAAGTAATTGTTTTTTCATATGATTTGATGTGTTAAATATGCGTAAAACCAAATACGGCGCAAAGGTACGCATATTTTTACACGCGCGCGTGCAGATATTCGCGATAAATGTGTAAAAATTGACACACTTATCGTATCGGTTGTCCTAAAATAGTATAAGAAGCGTTTTCGCGGACGATTACAATCTGCCCCTCACGGATTTCCTTACGCGTCGATAATATTTCTTCCGGTGTATTACAGACTCCTTCCGGAAAGGAATACTTGACGGCAATAGGAGCACTGGTTGAAAGACCGGAAGGCGTTATCGTATAATACAACGTCTCGTCTTCTTTCATAGTGTGTGCAACCCCATAACTGGTTCCGGTGACGGATTTCGGATATCCATCCAATGATTGATGAGTAATTGTCAAATCCCCGCTTATGATATATAACTGCTGAATATTGAATAATTTGCCATTGCCTTGCTCAATAAGAATAGTCGTAGTGCCATCTGGAAGCGCGTATGAATAAAACTCTTCGTTATGCGTTAATTCCTGTAATGCGATCTGCGTGTTATTGGCACTGATTTTCATTTTGGCGCCATCGGTATTATTCAACTTGAGAGGGGCAAGTGCCCGGACAACAATACGACTATTAGCAGGTATGGTGATGCCTTTAATCGTCACCTTCAGGGCATTAGAAGTCGTGCCAAATGTAGTGGCGTTTTTTCCCGTACCCGTTGTTCCAAAAGAGCCTGTATAACTAAAATGCTCTGTATCAGCCTTAATATTGCTACTATTGAAATAGGGCATATTTAGAAGGGTGTCGTTGCAGCCTGTGGTTGTGGATGTGTAGACATCCAATTCGTAGCTCTCTTTGCCTGCATCTTTCCAATTGGCGGTAAATCCGGAAGCCAAGATATTGGTTGCCGGCAAAGCACGGCTAACTAATGTTTCAATCGGCAAATCATAACTCTCATCCCCGGTGAAGGTGAGTTGATTTAATTCAACTGCCGTATTCTTCTTGTTACCCCAGATATACTCTACTAAGTCAGGGTAGTCAATATACGGGTTGCGGTTATGTTGCAAATCGCTTACTTTGTTATGGCGTGTAACCTCCTTCTCACTTACCGGATCCAGGCGATGCCATTCGAGTAATACTTGTTGCAGCCATGGTTTAAACTCCAAATAAGAATTGTTATCCAGATAGTTATCGGCTACTGAAGCCCATACGAATTGTTCATAAGCAGTAGCAATATAAAAATAGGCGCGTGCAAAATCACCCTTGTATTCATCGCATGGCTCGAAGACGCTGAAACTACCGTAGGTGCTATTTTTCCCTACTTTGAAGATGTCGTTTTCATATGAAACAGTCTGGACATATCCGGGAGGATTATTGCTTTTGTTGTTGTTTGCTCGGGCATTCGCGGGATTCAAATGGTGCAAGTCCATAAATGCGTCATTTTCGTTAGAACTTGCTTTGCCTCCCCACCATCCTTTTGGGAAGCAGTGCTCAATCTCCATGTCCGGGATACTAACTGCACCGATTGTATCCGGCGCCATATAATGGATATAGTTAGAATACATATCCCATACGGTTCCATCTTCTTGAGTATCTGTGTATAGAAACCCGTCCCAGGTGTATCTGTGCTCATGCACTTCATTCACTGCACGAGTACCGTATTTACAGCGGTTGCCTGCATCATATTGTACCCTTATATAATTGGGCCTAGTGCTTGTTTGTCCAATGGTTTCACTTCCAATCGGATAGATGATTTGACTCAACGTCGATTTGAGGATGGAGTCTGACTTCCCGTCTATGGCATCATAATAACCCGCCGGAACAGCCTCTGCCATAATACTAACAGAGAACAAAACGGCTGTTAATGTGAGAAAAAACTGTTTCATGATATAAATGGTTAAAATTTTTCATATATTTTTATTTCTTAGGCAAACAAAGCAGCATCAGATTCAGTACGACGTACCAAAGGATGCAAGCAGTTCCGCTGAAGAACGCAAATTCAATATGTTTGGTTGCAATAGCTTTGGCTACGCAAAAAGCAATCAGAATAACACAGCCGACAAGGAATAGAATGACGGTTGTCTTATCGCGTTTGAAACTCTTGAAACTGAAGAACGGAATCTCCGCGTTCAGCAGGTAACAGCTAAACAGCGATAACCCGATTAGTACCCATGCTATCCAGTCGTAAGCAATAATCGAGATAGGCATACAGCACAATGCGCCCCAGAAGATAGCGTTCGCCGGTGTTGCAAGACCGATAAAGGAATCATGCTGGCGTTCGTCCACATTGAATTTCGCGAGACGTAATGCCGAGAAAGCCGCCATGAGCAAAGCTATCAATGCCCACCAACCTACTATCGGCCGCAAGTAGCAGAAGAGCATCATCGATGGTGCCAAACCAAAGGTGATATCATCAGCCAGCGAATCCAACTGAATACCTATCGGACTCGGCGCTTTCAGCAAACGGGCACTTAATCCGTCGAAGAAATCAAAGAAAGCTCCGGCGAGAATGAACACAAATGCCCAAATGAATGCTCCTTGCGTAGCAAGAAAAACGGCTATACTGCCGCAGAGCAGATTGCAACTGGTGATGGCATCAGGGATGATTCGTCTTTTCATAGGATTAATCCTTTCAATTTTCATTTTTCAACTTTCAAGTTCCTCCACACAAAATAGGTGATTATAAAGGTCGTTATACTGCAAGCATTGGCAATCCAGAAAAATGTCGAATAGCCTACCGCCAGTTCGATGGAGCCCGCTACAAACCCAGGTATCATCATACTAAGCGCCATGAATGCAGTACAAATGGCATAATGTGACGTTTTATAGGCACCTTCGGAATAATGCATCATATACATCATATAAGCCGTAAAGCCGAAACCGTAGCCGAACTGTTCAAAACTGACAGCCGTGCCAATGAGCCATAGCGAATCCGGTTGCGCCATACTTAGATAACAGTACACGAAACTGGGTAATGTCAATGCAGCGGCCATCAGCCAGATAGACCTTTTCAGCCCTCTGCGTGAGATATAGATGCCGCCTAAAATGCCTCCTATCAGCAGGCATACAACACCTATCGTGCCGTACAGCAATCCCACGGTATCGGTACTCAATCCAAGTCCTCCACCGAAAATCTGCCCCTCACGAAGCATCGTTGCGCGCGCGTCCACCAGGAAGGGTTGGCTTAACTTGACTAAAAAGCCTTCGCTCAAGCGGTACAATAACATAAAGGCAATGGCCAAACCAACACCCGGTTTGGTAAAGAACGTCGCGAACGCTTCGCCCAACTCTTTCCATACCTCTTTGCCTTTTGCTCTTTCGCCGTTTGCCATTTTGCGCGGTTGGTCTTCCGCAGCACGAGGAAGGAAGAAACTATGGTATAGCGTCACCAGTAACATCAGCACACTCGTTGCGCCTAAAGTCACTTGCCACGAGAAGGGTATATCGCCCGTCCTGTTCTCTATCTGTCCGGCGATATAAACCAGCACGCCTTGCGAAAACACCGCCGCAATACGGTAGAAAGTGGATCGGATACCAACGAACGCCGCCTGACTCTTACTGTCGTGCGCCAGCATGTAATAGCCATCCGCTGCGATGTCATGAGTCGCTGAGGCAAAGGCCGCAATAATAAATAGGATGAGAGTGAAGCGGAAGGTTCCTGCGCTGGTTGCTTTGGCTGCAATCGTTTCCGCCGCAGGGTGGGGCAGAGTAAGCGTCAGCACGATACATAGTATCGTCATCAGCGCTTGCATCGCGATAATCCACCAGCGCTTTGTACGGATGATATCCACGAACGGACTCCATAAGCCCTTCAAGAACCAAGGGAAATAGAGGAGGGTGGTGAAGAAAGCCAACTGGTCATTAGGTACGCCCATTTTAGCAAACAGCATCACGGAGATGCTGTTTACTAAAAAATAGGGTATGCCTTCTGTGAAGTACAACGTCGGTACCCACACCCAAGGTGATATACGATTTTCGCCTTTCACCTCAACTTTTACGTTTCACCTTATATTATATATAACGCGTGTGCGCGCGCTTGCTTATTGGAAGTTAGCGCGGTTGTCTTCCACTTTTGCGTTGGTTTCCATCAACTGAACTGCCTGATAAGGAACGTACGCGAAGCGGCTTGCCAACTGTGCTTTCTCAGCCTCCACATTCATTTCTTCGGCTGTGTTGTTAGCGGCTCCGGCCTTTACAACGAACACACCCATATTGCCTTGGATAGGCTCGCTCAACTCGTTCTCGGCCAGGGTCAGCGTCTTACCAATAACGGCAGGTTCTATACCGGCATTGCCGAAACGGCTGTCTGCCAGACTCACGCGCTCAACGCTCTGGAGTGGTTGATTCAAGATCTCTACGGCGTCCTCAATCTTCTCTATGCCTTTCAACTGTTTTGCTACGTAAGCGGCTTTCGCATTATTTGTTGCTTCGTATGTCAACTCAGCGCGAACAGCATCCAACGGACGATACTCGCCGTCGTTAACCTCTGTCAAAGCAGCGATTACAAACTGCTGACCACACTCGAAAACGTCGCTCACTTGGCCCTCTTTGGCATCAAAAGCCCAGCGAACGATAGGACGGCTGGCTTTCAACTGACCAATTTTATCGGTCGTGGCAGTCAGGTTATACTGCGGTACAACGGCCATTCCTGCCTCTTGGGCAGCTGTCTCCAATGCCTCTGCATTGTTGTTGGTTACGATGAACTGCTTGGCCTGATTATAGATAGCCGAATAAGTCTTGCTCGACGGGGTTACCTCACGCGCGAGAATAGCCAATTTCACTTTCGGCGTCGGTTTGCCGAGTTCCATAATCTCGTATGTCTGCTCACCCATTCCCTGTGCTACGGTGAAGCGACCGCCGCGTTTGCCGGCAAATGCAGGCTCAGCGATGTTCTTCGGCAGATCAGCTGCTTTGAACCAACCTAACTCTTGGTCTTCGCCGCCTTCTACGATTGCCTTCAGTTCAACGGAATCAGGAAGCGAGTAGCCCGCTTGCATGATACGAGCCATCGCATAGGTGTTGTTTTCAAACAGGATATCCGTGCATTGTCCGGCTTTGGCACCCTTGGCAAATGCGAAGTCTTTGAACTGCGCCGGAACGGTCTCCTCCGAGTAGTCACGACCATCGTACATGATGTCCGAATTGGTGTTGACTACCAGACTAACGTCTTCAGCCGTCTTGAACTCGTCCTGCAGTCTTATCAGCAATTCCTCTGCAGCTTTGAAATCGTCCTCCGAAGGAACGATGTCAAATGCGATATATTTGATAGCGCGGTTCGGAGTCTGCTTGTACTCCGGTTTGTGCTGCTTGTAGAGTTTCTTGATATCACCCTCGCTCACTTTTACCAAACTGTCAGCAACAGCGAAATACGGTTGCATCACATACTCGGCACTTACACCTTTCTGACGAGCGTCAAATGCGAACTCTGCCTCCAGCGAATTGGCTTTGAATAAATGCTGCATCAATGCCATGTATTTCTCCTGCATATAACTGATGCGAACAGCTTTCTCCCAGTACAGCCAATAGGTCTTGGCCTGCTTGAGGTTGGCGTTCTGCTCTGCATCTTCGCCTTCCTGATTGATGGCTTGCAGCAGATTGATGACGATGTCGCGATTAAATTGACCGTTCTCGTCTGCAAAAGCGCGGCGACCACTAATCAACTGGTGAACATTTTCGCCGATACAGAGTTCACTCAACTCGTCCTGCGTGATGTCCATACCGATTTTCTTTGCCTGTGCACGCAGCGTATAGTCCATCAACATCATGTTCCATACCTGATTGCGGATCTGAGTACTCATCTCTTCGTCAAAATCCGAACGACCGCTCTCGATCTTGTACACTTCGGTCAACTGCTCTTTGGCGGCCTCATACTCCGTATAGTGAATCTTCTGACCTTCAATAACACCTACGTTTTCGCGGTTGCGGTGGAAGAAACTACTACCGGAGTTCAAAAAGTCTCCGAGAATAAATGCCAACATGGCCAAACCCACGATTGCTATCAACAGGGCGCCATGGTTTCTGATTTTTTGTAAACTTGCCATTTTTTATATTAAACTTTTAATTTTTAATTTCAACTACAACTCCGGATTCGTGGATCTAAGAATCTTACAAGTACCGGAGGTCTCCGGCAGACCATTATAGTTCTGCACTTTGGCATTGATGGTAACGGTGTCGTTCGGTTGAATCTGCTCTTCAGAGGTCAGTTTGGCACCGTTCAGACCTGCACCACGATAAATCTCGAAGTAAGACTTACCATCGGAAATGATGTATGTCGCGTTACCGTTACTAACGCTGAACTCCAGGATTTCCGTTACAACACCCATAATGTTATACGCCTCTGCACTCGCTTTGCGGCTTGGCAGAGCCAGCGCTATCTCGACGGCCTTGCTTACGCTGATTTCGTCTTCTCCCGGTTCCGGACAACCTGGGAAGGGCGGAGGAGCTACCATCGAGTCAATGCGCACAATAAAGCCCTTCGTCATCTCCGGAGTTCCATTGTAATTAGTCAGCGCGCCGATTACCGTTAATTTGGATCCCACACGCGGCACATCGCTGCTGCGGTAGAACTGACGGTTATACAAGTTATTCGTGTAGTAGCATGCAATCGAAGTCTTGTTGCCGTTGTCCGAGAGATTGAAATTGATGTTCTTATACGAACCCGGCACACTAATCGGAGTGGTTGTGTTTTTCGTCAGCACACCCGATAGTTTATACATCTCTGCTGTCTCTGCACCCGGCGTCATGGACCGACAAATAGCTATCGCCTCGTCCACGCTGATCTCTATACCGTTCGTATCCGGCATTACTACAGGAATGGAATCCAGATTAAATCGATTGTCGCCCGGAGCCGGCATATAAGGAGATTCATTACAACTTACCAGTACCAGCGCCAAGAACGCTACTAATGCAAAAATGTTCTTTTTCATATGTGTATTATTTAAGATTTTCACCTCTTTTTCACCTCTGTGCGTGCACACGTATGCACACTACTTCAAAATAGCGCACAAAGGTACGAAAAATATTTTGCTCATGCAAATATTTGCAGAAAAAAGTGAAAAAAAATAACTTTTTCTTGCGTGTTCCAAAAAATTGTTGTAATTTTGTCCGCTTTTTCGTGGGTAGGGCAATTTGTGCCCGCGCGAGAACGAGATATTATTTACTTAATCAAGGAGGATAAAACTATAGCAACTACCCCCAACAGACCGCATGGCGGTCGAGTAATCAAAGAGGATCCGCATCGCATCAACGATAAGATTCGCGGCGTCCTGCAAGTGCGCCTTATAGGCGACAACGTAGAGCAAGGTATCTACTCGTTCCAACAGGCAATGAAGATTGCCGATGACCAGAACCTCGACCTCGTCGAGATAGCACCTACGGCCAACCCGCCAGTGTGCCGAGTTATCGACTACCAGAAATTCCTCTACGCCCAGAAGAAAAAGCAAAAAGAGGCGAAGGCTAACGCCAAGAAGCAGGAAGTCAAGGAAATCCGTTTCGGACCGCAGACGGATGACCATGACTATAACTTCAAGCTCAAGCACGCGATTGAGTTCCTCAAAGATGGCAATAAGGTGAGATCTTATGTCTTCTTCCGCGGACGCTCCATCGTCTTCAAAGAGCAAGGCGAACTCCTGCTTGCGCGTTTCGCCAACGACCTCGCCGAGTACGGAAAACCCGATAATGTACCGAATCTCGAGGGCAAGAGAATGATTCTCAACTTCAGCCCGAAGAGCCAGAAGTAAATCGGATCAATATCGGACCAACATCGGACCAATATCGTATCCTACATCACCTTATATATACATAGTATATATTCCGTGATTTTGAAATAAACTGTTCGAAGGCCTACCTTTAAATCGGCGCCGAGCGCGCCGGGCTGCCTGTCGGACGAATTATTAACAACTAAATTATTATTACAAAATGCCAAAGGTAAAAACGAACTCCGGTGCAAAAAAGCGTTTCACGCTTACCGGAACCGGTAAAATCAAGCGTAAGCACGCTTACAAAAGTCACATTCTGACGAAGAAGACTAAAAAGCAAAAACGCAACTTGACTCATGTTGCTATCGTTGATCAATCGAACACACGCTCCATCCGTGAGATGTTGTTGCTTCGTTAAGTGTAACCATTAAAGTGAAAGGAAAAGAAAATGCCAAGATCAGTTAATCACGTTGCTTCGCGCAACCGTCGTAAAAAGATCATGAGCCTTACCCGTGGTAACTTTGGTGGCCGCGCTAATGTTTGGACCGTAGCAAAGAACACATGGGAGAAAGGTTTGCAGTATGCTTACCGCGATCGTAAGAACAAAAAACGTACATTCCGCGCTCTGTGGATTCAGCGTATCAACGCTGCTGCTCGCCTCGAAGGTCTGAGCTACAGCCAGTTGATGGGTGCACTCAAGAACGCTGGTATCGTTATCAACCGCAAAGCGCTTGCTGACCTTGCGATGAATCAACCGAAAGCTTTCAAAGCTGTCGTTGACCAAGCAAAGAAGAAAGCAGAAAAAGCGGCGAAGTAATCGCGCCCTTGCGGCTAAGAAGCAATTTTAGCAATCCTAGTCGACTAGAAACTAGTTCTTACTAAAACCAAGAGACGACCATCTGGCCGTCTCTTTTCGTCATAACTCTTCAGTATTGAGAAGAATCGTTACCGGACCGTCGTTGATGAAATCGACTTTCATATCCGCACCGAAACGGCCTGTTTCGACATGCAGACCATATTCCGTGCGTAACTTTTCGTTGAAATAATCATATAGCGGTTCCGCTATTTCCGGTCGCGCGGCGCGGATAAAAGAAGGACGATTGCCCTTTTTGCAATCGGCATAAAGCGTGAACTGTGAGATAGATAGAATAGCACCATCCACATCGTTGAGCGCAAGGTTCATCTTGCCTTCGGCATCTTCAAAGACCCGCATCTGAGCCACTTTTTTTGCAAGCAGATTTGCTTGCACTTCGGTATCTCCGTCCGTTACGCCTACTAACAGCAGGAAACCTTTTCCTATCTGCCCGACGGTTTTACCGTCTATGCGTACCTCTGCACGCGAACAACGCTGAATAACGACCCGCACGGTTTAACAGTTTAAGAGTTTAGCGAACTGCTCCTCCAATTCTTTGCTGGCGGAGACAAGTGGAAGGCGGAGATGGTTTTGTATGATGCCTTTTTGCGCCAAAACGGCTTTGATGCCGACCGGGTTGCCTTCGGCAAACAATAAGCGAATCATCTCTGCGTATTGTGCCTGCTTTGCTTGGTCCTTTTTATGTACGATATCCCAGAAATCTTCCGGGAAAGCGTTACTTGCTACCGAAATAAGACCTGCTCCGCCTGCTTGCATAACCTCACACGCAAGGGCGTCGTCGCCGGAGATGACTAAAAGACCGGCTTCGCCTGTTAGACCGCTATCGCTGTAAGACCGCTCACTGGCGTTCGCTGTAAGATTTATCAAATCTTTGATTTGTTCCAGGTTACCGCTGGCTTCTTTGATGCCGATAATCTTGTCGGGATGGGTATTATAAATGCGCATAACGGTCTCCGGCAGGAGATTCACGCCCGTGCGCCCGGGTACATTATATAATATAACGGGAATAGGACTCGCTTTTGCGATTGCGCAGAAATGTTGGAATAGTCCTTCCTGGTTCGGTTTATTGTAGTACGGACATACGCTCAAGATAGCAGTAAAGTCTAGGATTAGTTCGTTTTTGATAGCTTCCAGTTCGCTAACAACTTGTGCCGTGTTGTTACCCCCAACGCCCAGAACGAGAGGGATTGGTGATAGGTGATTGGTAATTGGTGATTGGTGATTGGTAATTGGTGATTGGTGATTGACGTAATCAACGATGAAACGGCGTACTTCGCGTTTCTCATCGGCTGTCATCGTAGCGGCTTCGCCGGTTGTACCGAGAACAACGAGGTAATCCACATGGCCGGAGAGTTGGGTGTCTAACAGCCGTGCAAGAGCTTCGTAATCCACTTTGCCGTTGGCGTCAAACGGCGTGACAAGTGCGGTTCCTAATCCTTTCAATTTATCCATAATACTCATCCTTTCACTTTTCACCTTTCACCTTTCACTTTTCACCTTTCACCTTTCACTTTTCACTTAATCATTACTCTTAATCGTCGTTAAGTAATTCATGATTTGGTTGAAGAGCCATGAGGCTTCGATATCAGCTTCCTCGCCCTGTTCCGGTGTGAAATCGGGTAGGGAAATCAACATATCGTGTATACCTTCACCCAGATTGAGTCCTACTTTGAAATCCGCGTCGGTTAGCATCGCCAGGTATCGCAACGCCAAAACCGGTCGGGTCGTCAAATCAATCAATAAATCATAGTGCTCTGCCTGCAAGTCTTTCACTACATACTCTCGCGGCTTGCCAAACAGATTATAATCCGGCAAGCCCAAGATGCGGCTTTGCGGCAGGATAAGCGTCTGTATCTCTTTTTTCGCCACAAAACCCCACATCGTCACATCCATCTGCCGACGTAACAACTCCTGGCGAATGGTCTTGATACCATCGTTGCGCTCTAACACATCACTCTCGTAAATGAGTATAATCTTCAGCGGTTGGTCCAAGTGCGGGAAGCGTGGATTACGCTCCGATTGCTTACGCTGCAGATAATCAAAGATATATTGTTTTAATTTTTTCATTTTCCCATTTTTACATTTTCACATTTCCTCATGTTCTTATTTTATCATTTCGAGGAATTCGTCTTCTGTCATTAATCGGATGCCGAGGTCTTCGGCTTTCTTGCGTTTCTCGGGTCCCATGTTTTCTCCTGCGAGAATAAAACTGGTCTTCTTACTTACCGAACCTACATTTTTTCCTCCGTTTGCCTCAATCATAGCCTTGTATTCATCACGGCTGTGATGGCTGAACGTACCGCTTATAACAATCGATTGACCGGCCAGGACTCCCTCGTTTCCTGTAAAGGGTGATGCTTCTCCTTCAAACTGAAGTCCTGCTTGACGCAAACGCTCTAAGATCTCCAGGTTGCGCAAATCCTCAAAGTACTTTACGATGTTCTCTGCAATCTGCGGCCCCACATCTTCAATCGCGCAGAGTTGCTCTGCCGTCGCCCATTGGAGAGTGTCAATAGAATTATAGACGCGTGCGATTTTCTTAGCTGTCGTTTCGCCTACCATGCGGATACCGAGCGCAAAGAGCACACGAGACCATGGTACGTTTTTGGAAGCCTCAATGCCGGCCAATATATTCTGCGCACTCTTCTCGCCCAACCGTTCCTGTGCCGCGATATCTTCTGCCTTCAGATCATAGATATCCGCGATATTCTTCAGCAATCCGTTCTGATAAAACATATCAATCGTCTCTTCGCCCAGACCGTCAATATTCATGGCCTTGCGACTCACGAAATGCTCTATCTTTCCTTTAATCTGCGGCGGGCACCCTGCCTCGTTCGGACATCTCCAAGCGGCTTCTCCTTCCACCCGCACTAACTTGGCTCCGCATTCCGGGCAAACATCCGGGAAAGAATACATCATTCCATCATTGAGCGACAGAGTCGCGCTCATTTCATCATTTCGGTCGGCACGACCGACAATCTTCGGTATAATCTCTCCGCCTTTCTCTACCCATACACGGTCACCGGGCCGTATATCCAGCGATTTGATGAAATCTTCGTTATGGAGAGTGGCGCGTTGCACGATGGTACCGCTCAATTGAACGGGTTCCAGATTAGCCACAGGCGTTACGACACCTGTTCTGCCAACCTGATACGTTATTTCTTTGAGAAGCGTCAACTGTTTCTCTGCGGGGAACTTATAAGCGATTGCCCAGCGAGGCGTCTTGGCGGTAAAGCCCAGTTCTTCTTGTTGGGCTAAGTTATTGACTTTGAGAACGATGCCATCCGTAGCAACAGGCAAATTCTTGCGCTCCGTGTCCCAATAAGCGATGTAGGCCATCACTTCATCGACGTTCTTGCAAACCTTAATAGCATCGGAGATGTGGAAACCCCATTGTTTGGCTGTCTCCAACCGTTCGTAATGGGTTGTGCCGGGCAGATGGTCGCCCAGCATATAATATAAATACGCGTCCAAACCACGTCTTGCCACTTCACGCGGGTCTTGCAATTTCAATGTTCCGGACGCAGCGTTGCGCGGATTGGCAAACAGCGGTTCTTCCTGTTCCTCCCGTTCTTTGTTCAGCACCTCAAACCGTTCCCAGGGCAACAGTACTTCGCCGCGCAGTTCAAAGAAATCGGGTATGTCGTTTCGCTCAATGCGCCACGGAATGGACGGAATGGTTTTTATATTGTCTATCACATCATCGCCCTGCTGTCCGTCTCCTCTCGTGAGCGCGCGCACCAAGACCCCGTGCTCGTACCACAACGAAATGGACAATCCGTCGTACTTCAGCTCGCAGACAATCTCCACGCCTTGCGGTAACTTACGCACCCATTCTTCAATCTCTTCCCGTGAATAGCTGTTCGCCAGCGACAGCATCGGATATTTGTGTTTAACGGTCTGAAAAGTTTTTCCGCTTTTGTCTTTCGACTTTCGGCTTTCGGCTAAGTCTGACCCCACATGTTGAGTCGGACTCTTCGGGTCGAACATATCAGGGAACATCGCCTCTAAATCCTGCAGACGATGCATCTTTTCGTCGAACTCACGGTCCGACATCGTAGGCGAATTAAGTACGTAGTACTTATAGTTCTGCTCCTCCAGCTCTTTGCGCAAGGCACGTAACTCCTCGCGTTCAGGCTCTTCTATTTGGGAAAACAAATCCACTATCTGATAATCAGCTTACGCTGGTAAACACGTCCTTCTGCGTATAGATAAACGATGTACATACCCGGAGAGAGAGGTAACGCTTCTCTCTGGTCGTTCTCCAGAATCTCTTTCCGCTCGATGAGTGTACCGTTGATGGAATAAATAGCATAGAAAGCCCGTTGACCATCTTTGACAGCGTTGTGAATGATGAGTTCGTTGTCCTCTCCGCTTGCTATCTCTGCCACGTTCATAGACGGACTCGGGTCGTACATCAATGTGCTATCCAATTTCAGTCCTACGATAACCGGGTCGTGGTCCGAACAACGGAACATCGTCTTGTCCCCCGACTCGTATGTATAAGAATCCCGTTCGTCCGAATTGATGTTAAACGCAGCCACGCCTTTGATTTGCGGGAATAACGTAGCATTGACCAGCGCGTGATCCAGATAGCCCGCCAAACCGGCGAACTGGTAACTGTAACTGCTGTCTGCGTGGAACGCACGATGCAGGTCAATCATACCGTTGGAAATCATCCGGACAATCGGATCTTCTTTTCCGTAGGCGTTCAGGTCGCCCATAATCAGGATATCTTTGTCTTTGATAGCCTTGTTGCTGTAATAGCCTTTGTACAGATCGATAACGGCTTGTGCTTCTTTGGTACGCGCAGCGTTGAAAAGACCCTGACCGTCATGCTGGTCGGCATCTGCACCCGAAGCTCCGGAGCCTCTTTTCGCTTTGAAATGGTTCACGGAGAAAATAAACCGCTCGCCCGTCGCTATCTCTTCAAAACAAATCATCCTGTGGCGGTTGGCAGGAATGGAAGCTCCCGCCACACTCGTTTCCTGCAGGACACCGATAGGTTTCAGTTTCTTGGCGTCATAAACAAAGGCCGCTGTGGTATAAGTACCGTTGACTTGGGACTTGTCGTTGATATAAGTGTATTCATGTTTTTTGTCGGGGTCAGAAATAGTGCGGTTGACATACAAGTTCAAGTCCGCTGCTATCTCTGCTACTGCTCCCTGCCCTTGCTGAATCTCCACAAAGCCATATAAATCGGCACCTATCTGAGCTAAGGCTTTGCTGACTTTGATGCGTTGGGTTGTGTGCTCGGCGGCATCCTCCGGACCTTGACCGGTACCGGGTCTAAAATCCGTAGTCAGGTAGTACTCCAGGTTCATCGTACATACCAACAGACAGTCATCGCAACCATCGACATTCACCATTTTGCGTATGTTCGCGTTCTCCATGTCGCTCCGCGAATTACCTTTCCATGAACCGCTAACCCATGTCAGCCGGTTCTTACTATTCACACGCGCCTTGAGATTGTAAATCTTCTCTCCACAACGATGATAACCGCTGATATCGCTCAACTCGATGGCACCCGAGTTGTTTAGACGCAGAACGGAATTGTAAGCGGCCGTGTCGCGAGGATAAGCCTGGTTGGTAGGCGTGAAAAGACGACGAGGACCGACAATATAAGTGGAGTAGGACGCATTCGAACTGACCACCAAAGGTGAGTCGAAGATGACCGTTTGGCCGATATACGGAATTAACGCATCGGATGACCATGTCTCGGGATTGTCTATCCGGATATGAACCTGCGCTATGCTGTAACCTGCGAAAAGAAGCGCTACCAAAAGGGAGAAACGAGTTTTCATGTATCGTAATTTAATAAATCGGCTACAAAAGTACATAAAAATTTGCATATATGCAAGTTTTTTCATAACTTTGCACCGATTTTTGGTGAATATTATGACATTTTCCAAATTCTGGACACATATTCAGGTACGCAAATGGGGCAAGTACGTCGTGACTGTTCTGCTCTTTTTGGCCGTGTTCCTTTTTATTGGAGACCAAAGTGCCATCCATTTCTTCAAGCGCGGACGCGAGATACGCCAGTTGGAGGAGCAGCGTGATATGTATAGGGAAGCTACGGAAAATGCGCAACGCGAGATTCTCCTGCTGCATAACACGGATAGCCTCGAGCGCTACGCACGCGAACATTATTTTATGCATACGCCGAATGAGGATATCTACCTCGTCGAAGAAAAATGAGAAAATCTACCATTATATTAATCATCGGCCTCGTCATTTTGGCTGTAGGAGCAGGGTTGAGTATCGCTAAGATTGAACCCTGGGCGGATTATGTGCTTATTGCCGGAGCGGTAGTAGTGATTATCCGCGGTTTTTTTCGCAACCACGAGAAAGACGAATAACCGTTTAACGTCGCGATAGCGACCATTTTAACTATTTAACGTTTATGTGCGACGAAGTGCGTCATGAACATATCATTTTAGGTGTTGACCCGGGTACACTTTTTATGGGCTACGCGGTACTGAAAACCGTTGGGCAACAGGTTGATATTCTGGAGTTTGGCGCGTATGATGTGCATAAACTCGAAGGCCAGTATCCGCGCTTGCAAAAGGAGTTCTTTTTCCTCCAGGAAATCATCGATAAATACCATCCTTCATGCCTGGCTATCGAGACCCAGTTTGTGGACAAAAATCCGCAGACGATGATTAAGATTGTGCATGCACAAGGAGTAGCTATCGCCGCGGCTCTCAGCAAAGATGTACCTATCTATGAGTACTCGCCCATGAAAATCAAAATGGCGATTACCGGCAACGGACATTCTTCCAAAGAGCAAGTGGCGGGTATGCTCCAGCGATTCATGCATATCCCGGATGAGCAGATGCCTAAAAAACTCGATGCTACAGACGCACTCGCTATCGCCTATTGCCATTTCCTGCAACTCGGTTTGCCTGTCTCCGAAGGCGGCGCAAAAGATTGGACCACCTACGCTAAACGTAAAGGGTTGACAGACAAAGGATTAACGGGTCCAAACGCCCAACTTCTTGCGGCTCTCGCGAGTGCTAAAAAGAGAAAAAAGTGAGATTTTTTATCCCCATTTCTTGGTAGTATCAAAAATTTGTAGTATCTTTGCACTCGGAAATGGTCAAATGACTAAATAAATCGTAAATCGTAAATAATTAAATCGTAAATATTTTGACTTATGGCTTACAAGATTTCAACCGATTGTATCGCTTGCGGTACGTGTATTGACGAATGTCCGATGGGTGCTATCTCTGAGGGCGAGCACTATTCGATTGACCCGGACGTTTGTACCGAGTGCGGTACATGTGCTGATGTGTGCCCCAGTGGAGCTATCAGCCTCTAAAAAGTGCATTTTTTGTCAAAAAATGTGTAATTTTGAGGGACTACAACGCGTGGTCCCTCATTTTTTTGCAAAAAATGCTATCTATGTGTTGCAAATATGATTTTTTTTTTGTAATTTTGCGGCGTAATTGCAAAAAATGGCTGAATTTGACTTAAAAACACATACGAAAATGACCATGTTGGACACTTTTTTTAGAATCCATGATTTCCTCGTAAAGCATTCTTCAATGCCTATCCGTAGGAAACTGATGGACGAAATCGACTGGAATGACCGCCTTATTGCTATCAAGGGTGGTCGCGGAGTCGGCAAAACCGATTTCTTGCTCTCCCGAGCGAGGGAGATTGAGCAGGAGTGGAGTAACAGGCCTGATGAAATACCGGAGGGACGCAAACGCAAACCCTACAAACAGATTAGACCATGTCTGTTCGTCAGCCTCAATGATTTCTTCTTCACCAAGCATTCTATCGTCGAGGTCGCAAGTAAGTTCGCCAAGTCCGGTGGTAAATACCTGTTCTTGGATCAAATCTTCAAGTATCCTCACTGGTCAAGGGAACTCAAGAGGTGTTATTACAAGTTCCCGGAGCTGCATATCATCTTCTGCGCCACGCCGGTCATGCCGATTGATGAGGATAATAACGACCTGGTGGACATCGTGAAGACGTATAACCTCCGCGGGTTCTCGTTCCGGGAATATCTCAACCTGCAGACCGGATTGCGCTTGCAGTCTTATACGCTGGAGGAAATCATACAGCATCATGGCTCCATCTCGCGCGAGATATGCGAACGCGTACGACCCTTGGAGTATTTCAAGGCATATATGGATCATGGCTATTACCCCTCTTACCTCGAGAGTAAGAGTTTTGAGGCCGAGCTGCTCAAGACGATGAATACCCAATTGGAGGTCGATGTGCTGATGATTAAGCAGATTGATGTCGCTTGCCTCCATAAGTTGCGCAAACTGCTGTATATCCTTATGAGGGAAGCGCCGTGTGCACTCAACATAAGCAGCATCTCGGAGGAGATTGGACTTAGTAGAGCCACCACGATGAACTATATCAAATATCTCAAGGATTCGCGACTCATCAACTTGTTGTATCCCGAGGATAAGAATTTCCCGATGAAGCCGACCAAGGTATATATGCATAATACCAATTTGGCCAAAATGACTTTCACGCGAGATATTGCCCCCTTGGATATGTATGAGACCTGCTTCTATACATTCATTCATGGCGGACATAAAGTGAATGCCACCGAGCGCAGCGCGATGTTCATCGTTGACAATCAGTACTATTTCGATGTACGGGAGAAACCGTCTTCACGAGATACGATCCGTCCTACGGCTGTCGGAGAACTCGAGACCGGAAGAGGAAACATGATTCCGCTCTGGCTACTGGGCTTCCTCTACTAAAGTCCTACAGCGCTAGCGGTCCTACAGTGAAACGGTCTTACAGCGCAGCGGTCTTACAGCGCAGCGGTCCTACAGTGAAACGGTCCTACAGCGTAGCGGTCCTACAGCGTAGCGGTCTTACAGTGAATGTAATAAACGATCAAAAATATAAACAACGTTTAAATTTTTATTTATGGCAAAAGAAAAGAAATTTATGACCATGGATGGTAACGCCGCTGCGGCGCATGTAGCTTACATGTTCACCGAGGTGGCAGCCATCTATCCTATCACGCCGTCGTCGCCTATGGCGGAGAACGTGGACGAGTGGGCAGCCGCAGGTCGCAAGAACCTCTTCGGTGAGACCGTTCTCGTGCAGGAGATGCAGTCTGAGGCTGGTGCCGCAGGTGCTGTTCACGGTTCGCTGAACGCAGGTGCGCTCACCACCACTTTCACCGCTTCGCAGGGTCTGCTGCTGATGATCCCGAACATGTACAAGATTGCCGGTGAGCTTATCCCGTCCGTCTTCCATGTATCGGCTCGTACGCTGGCAAGCCACGTGCTCTGTATCTTCGGTGACCACCAGGATGTCATGGCGTGCCGCCAGACCGGCTTCGCTATGCTCGCTGAGGCTTCCGTACAAGAGGTGATGGACCTCGCCGGAGTAGCACACCTCGCTACTATCAAGAGCCGCGTGCCATTTTTGAACTTCTTCGACGGTTTCCGCACGTCCCACGAGTACCAAAAGGTGGAAGCGATGGATATGGAGGACCTCCGTCCATTGGTAGACTACAAGGCACTCCAGGAGTTCCGTGAGCGTGCCCTCAGCCCGATGCGTCCGGAGATGAAAGGTATGGCGGAGAACCCCGATGTGTTCTTCACTCACCGCGAGAGCTGCAACCGTTTCTACGACGCAGTGCCGGATATCGTTTCCGACTACATGAAGGAGATCTCCAAGATCACCGGCCGCGAGTACCGTCCGTTCAACTACTACGGTGCTCCCGACGCAGAGAATATCATCATCTGTATGGGTTCTGCTTGCGAGGCTATCCGCGAAGTCATCGACTACGAGGCTGCCAAGGGTAACAAGAAACTCGGTCTCATCAACGTACACCTCTATCGTCCGTTCAGCCTCAAGTATCTGCAGGAGGCGCTGCCGAAGAGCGTGAAACGTATCTGCGTCCTCGACCGTACCAAAGAGCCGGGCGCTAACGGCGAACCGCTCTACCTCGATGTACGCGACGCACTCCTCGAGCTCGGTCTGAAGGATCTGCTCGTAGTGGGCGGTCGTTACGGTCTGGGTTCCAACGATACCACTCCGGCGCAGATGCTTGCAGTATTCGAGAACCTCGCTCTGCCCGAGCCGAAGAACCACTTCACCGTAGGTATCAACGATGATATCACCTTCACTTCGCTGCCTGTAGGCGAGGAGATCGCGATGGGTGACGCTTCGCTCTTCCAGGCTAAGTTCTACGGTCTGGGTGCCGACGGTACCGTAGGTGCTAACAAGAACTCCGTGAAGATCATCGGTGACACCACCGACAAATACTGCCAGGCTTACTTCTCTTACGATAGTAAGAAATCCGGTGGATTCACCTGCTCGCACCTCCGTTTCGGCGACGAGCCTATCCACTCGACCTATCTCGTTACCACGCCTAACTTCGTGGCTTGCCACGTTCAGGCATACCTCCACATGTACGATGTGACCCGCGGTCTGCAGGACGGCGGTACGTTCCTCTTGAACACCATCTGGGAGGGAGACGAGCTCGTTAAAAACCTGCCGAACAAAGTGAAGAAATACTTCGCTGACCATAAGATTAAAGTTTATTACATCAACGCTACCAAGATTGCGCAGGAGATCGGTCTGGGCAACCGTACCAACACCATCCTCCAGTCTGCTTTCTTCCGCATCACCGCTGTCATCCCTGTTGAGAAGGCAGTAGAGGAGATGAAGCACTTCATCGTGAAGTCTTACGGCAAGAAGGGCGAGGATGTCGTTAATAAGAACTACGCAGCTGTGGATCGCGGTGGCGAGTACCAAGAGCTGGCTATCGATCCCGCATGGTCTAAATTAGAAATCACAAATGACAAATCACAAATGGGCGTTGACGAACCAGATTTTATCAAAAATGTGGTTCGACCGATAAATGCGCAAGACGGCGATTTATTGCCGGTGAGCGCCTTTAAGGGCATCGAGGACGGCGCATGGCCTGCAGGTACCGCCAAGTTCGAGAAACGCGGCGTATCGGCGTTCGTACCGGTTTGGACCGCAGACAACTGTATCGAGTGTAACAAGTGTGCGTATGTTTGTCCTCACGCTTGTATCCGTCCGTTCGTTCTCGACGAGGAGGAACTCAAGGGCCTCAACGGTGCGGCTACACGCGAGATGAAAGCTCCCGCGGCGCTTAAAGGTATGCACTTCCGTATGCAGGTCGGCGTTATGGACTGCCTCGGCTGCGGCAACTGCGTCGATGTATGTCCGGGCAACCCGAAAACAGGCAAGGCTCTCCAGATGGTTCCGCTTGAGGGACAACTCGGAGAGGCTGCCAACTGGGACTACTGCGTAGAGCACGTCGCTTCCAAGCAGCACCTCGTTGACATCGCTGCCAACGTCAAGAACTCGCAGTTCGCTACGCCGCTCTTTGAGTTCTCCGGCGCTTGCTCCGGTTGCGGTGAGACACCGTATCTGAAGCTCATCAGCCAACTTGTCGGCGACCGTGAGATCATCGCTAACGCTACCGGTTGTACCTCTATCTACTCCGGTTCGGTTCCTTCTACTCCTTATACCAAGAACGAGAAGGGTCACGGTCCGGCTTGGTCCAACTCCCTCTTCGAGGACTTCTGCGAGTACGGTCTCGGTATGCAGATTGCCCACCGCAAACTGCGTGAGCGTCTCGCTGCCCTCATGCAGAAGGGTCTGGAGTGCGCTGACTGCTCGGCTGAACTCAAAGAGATGTTCCAGAAGTGGCTCGACAACCGCAATGACGCCAAGATTACCAACGACCTCTACGAGCCGATGGTGGCTGCTATGGAGAAATGCGGTTGCGACACCTGCAAGGCTATTCTCGCTGAGAAAGACCATATCGTTAAACGCAGTCAGTGGATTGTCGGCGGTGACGGTGCTTCCTATGATATCGGTTACGGCGGACTCGACCACGTCATCGCTTCCGGCGAAGATGTCAACATCCTTGTACTCGATACCGAGGTGTACTCCAACACCGGTGGTCAGGCTTCCAAGGCTACGCCGCTCGGTGCTATCGCCAAGTTCGCAGCTATGGGTAAACGCGTTCGTAAGAAAGACCTCGGTATGATTGCTACCACCTACGGATATGTCTATGTGGCACAGATCGCTATGGGTGCTGACCAGGCTCAGACCCTCAAGGCTATCCGCGAGGCGGAGGCTTATCCCGGACCGTCGCTCATCATCGCTTACGCTCCGTGTATCAACCACGGTTTGAAAGCCGGTATGGGCAAGTCCCAGGCAGAAGAGGCTAAGGCTGTTGAGTGCGGTTACTGGCACCTCTGGCGCTATAACCCGCAGCTCGAGGCAGAAGGCAAGAACCCGTTCCAGCTCGACTCCAAAGAGCCGCAGTGGGATAAGTTCCAAGACTACCTCAAAGGTGAAGTACGTTTTGCCTCGGTGGCTAAACAATTCCCCAACGAAGCTGCGGAATTGTTTGCAGCAGCGCAAGAAAATGCCCAGTGGCGTTACAAGTCTTACCTGAGAATGCTTGGTACAGCTTGGTAACCGGGTCGCACCCGGAGGCGAAAAGCCATTCGGATGCAAAGACTCCTTAAATAAAGAAAGCGCGCACGCATATACGTGCGCGTTTCTTTTTTTATATTTATTTGCATATCTCAAGAAAAATCAGTACCTTTGCATCGAATTTGCATAGTTTCCCGACGGTCAACCGACGGTGAACCGACAGTCAATTATTACATCTTTTTAACATATAAATCATAAACACCCTCTTTTTATGTCAGAAATTATCACCTCCTCCGGGATTGACATCATCCGCGGAAAGTTTAAAAAGTCCGATGCCGGTTACTTCTACATCCGTAACGGCAAGCAGTTCTATCGCGACCGTGTGGAAGACTACCAGAAGAACCAGTCCCCGCGTCAAAAATGGAATTCTGCGGCCTTCAAGTATGCGCATGGGCAATTACGCCTGCTCATGTCCGATCCGGCCTCTCTGACGCAATTAAAGGCCGAATACGAGGCCGCCAACCATATCGCCTCTAACGGCAAGTCTTATACCACCCTCCGCGCTTGGAAGTTCAACTCCCTCTTGCACGAATACAAACAAGCCCATCCCTTTGAATAAATCGCCAGTTTTAGACTCTCTAAGCGCAAAAGTCGTTGGAAAAATGTGTAGATTTGCGCAAAAAGTCGTTGGAAAAACGTGATTGAAAGGAGTGCTTCGGCACTCTTTTTTGTGCAATATTTGTCAAAAATGACAATTATTTTGCATATGTCAAAAAAAAATAGTAACTTTGCAGCGCAAAGTTTGTGACGATTATAAACACACAAATGTGGTATGGCAGATATAGTGAAACATAATCCTACTGATTTCAAAATTGTCATGGTCTCATTATCTGACAATTACCCCGTTAGTGTAGCCAAAGAGAATCATCCCACCGACCGATGAGCGAGCGAAAACAGAGAGACAAAAAGAAGCGGAATAAAAAGAGAAAAACAATAAAATCAAAGATATGGCAAAACCAGAACAACACAAGGGAGTCATTTACATTTTGACAAACCCCTCTTTCAAAGAGTACGTCAAAATTGGCTACGCGCACGACGTAGAAAAGCGTATTCAACAACTGAACCGAAGCGAGACCGTTCCGTTTGCTTTCCGTGCTTATGCAACCTATGAGGTGGATAGCGAACTGACCGATAAGGAACTGCACAACCTTATCGACAAACTCAATCCTGATTTGCGAACCATTGATAACTTCGATGGAAAGAAACGCGTTAAAGAGTTTTATGAGATGTCGAAAGAGGATGCCTATGCCATATTGGAGAGTATTGCAAAGATCAGCGGCACGTTAGACCGTCTTAAACGCTGTACGCCAACCGACAAACAGATTGAAGAAGAACAACGTGCAGAAGAAGCCAGAGAAAACGCGCGTAGAGGAGCCTTCCGTTTCTCGCAAGTGGGCATTGTTCCGGGCGAGCGTGTTGTTTTCATTGAGAATGAAAGCATACAGCCGATAGTTGTAGATGATCGTCATATCGAATATGATGGACAAACAACCTCTATGTCAGCATTGGCACAACAGATAAAAGGCTTTAACCATCCTGTACAAGGTACGCTGTGGTTTACCTATAAGGGAGTTAAATTAACCGAACTCCGTGACCAAATGGAAAAAAGCAGTAAGTGGGATTTGTAATATGGCAGTAACCAGATGAAAGAGAAAATGGTTTTATGTCAGTAAATTTATAAACTCAATAGTAATGTTTTGATTAAGTAATCTGTAAATTAAATAAAGATATGGAATCAATAAAATTTACTTTAGAAGCAGATGTAGATGATTATGTAAAGGAGACCTTAAAATCACTAGGATTAAAAAAAATAGAAGATTTCAACGAAAAATCATCAATGTCGGAATATTTAAAAATGGCATTAAAGGGGTCGGCCAAAACGGAAAATAAGACCAATTATGGTCAGCCTGATTTTTCCATAGAGAAGTATTCGTTACCGGTTATCATTGAGGATAAATTAAAAAACGATAAGCATATCGCATTGAGCAAAGACGTAATAAAAATGGACGGAAAATCAATACGCGATTATGCTGTAAATGGTGCTATATATTATGCCCAAAACATGATTGCTTCTAAAAAATACACAGAAGTAATTGCCATAGGAATTTCGGGCGAAAGTAAGGAAGATATCAATATTTCTGTTTATTATGTATTTTCTCCTTCTTTGCCACCCAAATTGATGAAGGATTATAAAAATCTGAATTTCCTCCAAAATAAAGATAGCTTTGGCGCGTTCTATAAAGATGTAACTATCAGTGAAGTCGAAAAACACAAATATTTAGTAGAATCTCGTGAAAGAATACTTCGACAGGCTAAAACGCTTAATAAATTAATGGATAATTTTAATATCGGAGTAGATCAAAGAGTAGTATATGTATCGGGCATGTTGCTGGCGATGCAAGATATAAAGGATAATAGTGGTAATATTATTGATTATGGTGTTACTCCTACAGAATTAAATGGAATTCAAACGGATCAAAAAAGAGATAGTATTATTATATTGAATCATATAAAAGATTTCTTAAATACAAAAAAAATTGAAGATAATAAGAAAAAAATAATGATAACTTCTTTCGAATCGGCAATTGCACTTGACATTTCGAGAGATGAAAAAATAGATGTTGATAAATTAATAGGCGATAAGATAAAGGAAAAGTCGTCAATAACTAAACAAGTTTTTACTTATTTATATGAGTATGTATTCTTGTCAATTGATTTGTCTCATGGGGCTTTAGACATTATGGCAGAGATGTATTCTACTTTCCTTAAATATGCTTTAAGTGATGGTGCTTCTTTAGGGAAAGTTTTAACTCCGCCGTATGTTACAAATTTGATGGCTAAATTATTGGGTATTAATAAAGATTCAAAAGTCATGGATATTGCTACAGGATCTGCTGCTTTCCTTGTGGCGTCTATGGATTTGATGATTGCTGATGCCAACAAACAACTAGGAAAAAATACTTCTGTAGCCCAAGAAAAAATTGACAAATTAAAGAAAACACAACTTCTTGGTATCGAAATTGATGCCAAAATGTACACACTTGCCGCATCTAATATGATTCTTCGGGGAGATGGAAGTACAAAAATATTGAAAGCAGATTCTTTCAAAACGCCCGCTTCTATTTTTTCTGGGTTCAATGCAGATAGACTTCTTTTGAACCCACCTTTCTCTGCAACAGAAAATGGGCTTCCATTTTTTGAATTTGGTTTAGACAACATGGAAAAAGGAGGCTTAGGAGCTGTTATTATTATGGATTCTGCAGGTGCGGGAAAGGCAAAGACGACAGCTATTAGAATACTAAAAAAACATAAAATGTTAGCAAGTATCAAAATGCCATCAGATTTGTTTATTCCAAATGCAATAGTTCAAACAAGTATATATATATTCCAAGCCAAACATCCTCATAATTTTGAGTTAGATAAAGTAAAATTTATAGATTTTAGGAATGATGGATATAAACGTACTAAAAGAGCAATCAAAGATATTGATAGTCCAGCAGAGCGCTATAATGATTTATGTCTAATATATAATTTAGGTTTAACGGCGGCAAGTAATATAAAATTTCACAAAGAATTGTGGGATTTAAATGCTGTGTATTGTGAAGATGTTATATCTCCGAATGGTAATGATTGGAATTTTGAAAAGCATTTTAAGTATAATGTAAGTGTAAATAATAGTAATCATATTGAGGCTGAAAGTGAATATGTGTCATGGAAATTTAAGGAGATAATATCGAAATCAAATATAGATGATACGGGTCTTGCGTTTCCGAAGATGAAAGAATTTCCTGTAAAGTCATTGTTCATAATGGAAGGTGCAACTCCTAGTTACGATAAAGGCGATTTGACTAAGGTAACGGATAATAATTTTTATGATTATATAACAAGACAATCGACTAATCGAGGTATTTGTGAACGGACCGGTTTCATTAAAGCTAAAGGGTTACACGAAAAAGGTACATTTAGTCTAGGTTTGATGCAAATGCTATTTTTTTACCGAGAGAATGGTTGGTATGCTGGTCAATTTGTGAAAAAAATATCTATGTTGCCTAAATATAGTGAATTACTAGATGACTATTCAGGTTTGTATATAGAGACTGTTTTAAATGGTCTTTCAAAAAAATTGTTATCTGTGATAGTTAGAGATGTGGAAAAAGAATTTTATGGTTCGACAATATCGCTTCCTGTAAATGAGCATGATGAGTTGGATTTTGATTATATGTCAAATTATATAAAAGAGAATAGAGCAAAATTATTTAAAATAATAAGCAAATATATAAAGGACGAACAGAAAAAGAAATAAATCTTTGTATTTATATATTAAGATAAGTCTTTTAATTTGGATGTTATTATGGTAAGATTAAGAGAAAATGGGTGCGGAGTGAAGTAAAAATAATAAATTTTAGTTGAAGAAATGCTAAGGCTTCAAGGAATATATTGTACTGATGGCGTGGCACGTGATAATTCACGTTTTGCTGTTTCTGCATTGGAGGATATGATATGGATGTGTTCAGATGGTGGGAGACCAACTAATATTTCCCATGATTATCACAAATTTGCGGGATGGAGTCTCATTAACGGACTATATATATCACATGAGCTTAGTTACGTTATGGGTAATACATATATTCCGGAAAATGCTGATGAATTGGAAAATATGCAAAAAATGAAACAGGCATATTTTTACAAATTAATGGCAGAAGAACTTGAGAAATATGAAAATGTATTTGTTGAAGAATTAGCCAAACAAAAAATATATCAGGTTGATGTTCCCGGAAAATGGTTATATAATGGGATCGCCCTTTATAAATCTGAAAATATTTTATATAATGCATTTCCTAAACTGAAGGATAACATAGATAAAGATGGCCTAGTTTTATTGGATATCCTTTTAAGTGATTTTGATTATTGTGGACAAGGAGTGTTTAGATGTAAGTATAATCAATTAGCTATTGTTTTACATTCATTTTTCCGTAGATCATATTCAATATTAAACAATTACAATTTTGGGTTTCTTGATAAACTATTTGAAGTATATAAATGTGGTAACCATAGTGTAAAAGTTCGTTTGGAAACTGATTATATTGGCTATGCGCCTTCTTGGAAGCAATGCCGTGAATATGAATATTGGTATGGACCAAAATATAATGATGATATAGAAAACATTCAAGAAGGACTAACAAGATATGAAAGTGATGAAGTGGAGAAATTCTACACGGATATAAAATCGACAGAGTATATATGGCAGAAGAAAGATGATGGGAAGCAATATCAATTTGAAATGGAAGAATTAAGAGATGCTGAAGCTCCTACTTTAGAAGAGAATACTTATGCTTGTAGATACTTGCATGCTTTTTACGATTTTAATAGCAAAGAATTCAATCATTTTGATGGCGCGATAAGATGCTATGATCTTGATGGTATGATAAAACGTATTGATACCCCTATGGACAAGATGGGGCATCAAGCGAGTTATACAAAGATATTTAGAATAGACGGACATATTTCGTTGGATTTGTGGAAAGCACTCATTACCCAATATTTGTGCTCGAATAACTCAGTTTATGACTATTTCGGCATTCCGCGTCCTTTTCCTAAACAAGGAAAAGAACCGCGCAAGAAGACACTCCAAGATTATGTGCCATATCAATTAAATAAAGGTGATGGCGTTCGTTTGTTCGTGTCATATCATGATGAAAGACAATATGATACAGCGCGGTGTTTCTCTAATTATGATTCAATAGAATTAAACGATGGAACACATGACGCCATAGATTTCTCAACATTAGAAGTTGCTAAAGCGCTATGGAAAGTAGGGGCTGTAATAAGTATGCCTGCAAACGTTATAGTAATACGTGTAGAAGATCAGTTTCATAATATACCTCTAATTTTCCATGCAAATCAAGATTGTTTTAAAGATGTGAATGATACGCTGAAGGGAATCCGTTTGCTTATAGACCAGCATGTTAAGAATGAAGATAATGAGAGGTATTCATTTACAATAGGTTGGAATATAGATAGTAGAAGTGTTTCTTTGAGTATTATGGGGCATGTTTTGGATATTCATTCTTGGCTTGAGTCCTTCGGAGAGATACCAACGAAACATGAGGATTTCAAAAAGTGGATAGAAAAACAAAATAACTATATCCATAAAAATGGGAAAGATTCTCCATCCCCATTAAATGCCGGGCATATACAAGATGATGGGATGTTATATTTTAAGCATCGTCACGTATTGAAAGATGTAAGCATGAGTGATTTGAAAATGTTACCGCAAGGAGGAATGACTGCAAAAATCGAAACAGACAATAAAGTGTTGCGTGAATTACTAAATAAAGATCAAATATCTTTTGCTCCATTATTAATAGTAAACGATGCAAAAGATGAGAAAACAAACGATAGTTATTTTAAGTCTCCATATTCTGGTATTTTTCGCGAAACTTGCTATTGTATAGATGAAGCAGAATTAATGGGCTTTGTTTGGACAACTTCCCCTAAATTATTAAATATCGCCAAATAATAAACTGGATAGGTAAATTGATATTCATGATGGAAAGAAAAACAAAAATATGCTGTTTTGATGTTGACCAAGAGATCATTGATTGGCTGACACAGGAATTTGATGTATTTAAGGGGTCATTAGGCTCAAAGATTCAGATACCTAAAGGTACAGGGAGTCGCGTGAATTTATTGGCGAATTATGAAATTCCGAGTAATCTACATGAATATGATATTTTCATTATAGATTTAAAGGAAAGAGGATGTTTGCCATATCTCGCTGTAGAGCATGAGAAAAAATCTATTATTGATAAAAATAATGCATGGTATATTCGTCTTGAATCCCCAGAGAATCTATTTAATCCGATACCTTATGGTGCTAATGTTCTGAGTGCCAAATTGAAAGAGAAAGTCGACAAAGTACCCCTAATTATTATTTTTCAAGGCAAAAAGGAGACCGTTAAATATCGATGTATAAACGTTGTTGATTATTCTTGCGAGGATAGCTCGTATATGAGTAATTATGAGTATATCAAAAACTTCCGTGAAGAACATCCTTGTTGCGGCACGCAGATTCATATTGCTGATAGAAAGTTAGCAAATACGATTTTTAGTAAATTTGTAGATGCTAAAATGTCATATGAACAAACATTTATTCATCCTATAGTATGGAATGAAGAACATCAAAAATCTGAACTATCTGCTGATTTTCTTCCTTTGTTAGTAAACAATAATGAAGAAATAGTCTCCTATTTGTATTATGATAAGGAGAATTTTGAAATGGTGTTGCCACAAGTTTCACAAAAGCAAGCCTTATTGGAACATATTTTTAATGTATTGCTTTACAAACATTTCTCTAATTATTTCCCAACTATACTGGAAAAACAATGGATAAATAACGCATCTTATCTTTTGCCTAACATAGCTAATTTATTACAGGAGAAGGAAGAATTGAAACAAGACTACGACAAAAAAATAGAAACTATTGATAAACAAATCCACAATAACGAACAACAATATCAATTCCTTCATGAATTATTAACAGAGACAGGTGATAAATTGGTTCAGGCTGTAATACAATTTCTTAAATGGTTGGGCTTTGAAAATGTATTTGGTCAGGATCAGCGCCAAGTTGACAATATTTTAGAAGAAGATGTACAGGTTGATTTTGGAGAGAATGGGCTATTAATAATAGAAGTTAAAGGTATCGGAGGGACTTCTACCGATGCGGAGTGTTCACAAATTGATAAAATAAAATTTAGGCGATGCGAAGAAAGGGGGAAATTTGATGTTCATGCACTCTATATTGTAAATAATGAACGACATATTGAGCCGCTAAAACGCACACTCCCTCCATTTAATGAGTTACAAATAAAAGATGCTCAAAATAGCAAACGTGGTTTGGTTTATACATGGCAATTATTTAATCTCTATTTTAATATTGAGAATGGTCTTCTTACTAAAGAAGAAGCAAGAAATCATCTTTTAGAGCAAATAGGTTTAGTTGATTTTACTCCTGTAGGATTATTAGAATTAGGTATTCCGTACCATTATTATGATAAGAATACAGTTATATGCCTTGAGATAAAGGATATCTCACTACGTATAGGTGATACATTAGTATTTGAAAAAGATGGACGGTATGAGATGATGCAAATAAAATCATTACAAATAGATCACACTAGTTATAATGAGATAACGAATGGACGTGTTGGAATTAAAGTAGATAAAGAAGTACCACAGCATGTAACTATTTATCTGAAACAAAATTAATGTATCCATCATTTGTCTATAAAGCGAAACCTGCTTCCTCAAGCAGATAAATAGGAATAATCATGTACACACCGCCGTTTTGCATAACAGATGAGATTTTGCGGTTAGTGTTCATGACTAAGAGAAAGTAAACAAAACAACCTCAATAACATGCGAATGCATGAGTTGGCCGACATAAAAAACTTTGCCGCTTATTGGCTGCCATTTGTGACGGAGCAAGGAGGAGAAGGACAATTAGGATTTTCATACAGAGGAAATACATCATCCTTGCCTGTGACTATCCATTGGACGGATAAGATGGGACACCACAAAAAGCGTATAACCATAACTTCATCAATGCGTGTTCGATAAAATGCAAAAATCCAATAATATGCCTTGCCCACATATGTATCATGAATAGATTAGTTCTCATAGGAAACGGCTTTGATTTAGCGCATGGCTTGAAAACAAGCTATGCAGACTTTATCAATTGGTATTGGGATTATAGGGTAAATGGTTTTGTCGGTAATTTAACTCCTGTATCCCAAGACCCATTATGTACTTTTGAAGATTATCATGGGAGTGTTTGGAATGTAAATGCGTATGCTGCCGGTATGAATTTGCGTCCTGATCCAACATGGCCGAACAAGACCGGGAAGAGCATTGTTGAACATATAATCAATAGTAAAAGGTACTATAGAGTGGATATGTCCCCTTTCTTTGAAAGAATTGTTAAAGGAATAGAGACAAAAGGTTGGGTGGACATAGAAAATGAATACTATGAGTTATTGAAGCATTACGCCTTGGATAATATAAATGAAGAGGCAAAGGAGAAATTTCTAAAGTCTCTCAACGATCAGTTGGACTATCTCAAAGGATTACTCATACAATATTTAGCAGAAATCACTGAGCAAGACCCTAAAATAATTAAAAGCATAAGTCATGAGATCTATGCTCCGTTTGAGAGAGAAGATATGTCAGTCCATACCAATTATCACATGTTTGAGGAAGAACAATGGGAGTGGGATAGTCATCCGGAAAGAATAAATGAACTACTGCCAATCCTCGAGAAGTATGGATATGGAGTAAAGGAATGTATGGAATGGGTTAAGGCATGGATTGATGACAAACATGGTTCCACAAAATATCCTACTGCTTTTTTGCTTCCTAAGAATATCATGTTGCTGAATTTCAACTATACACATACTGCTCAAATATATAAAAAGACTGATGATAGTTTTGAGGAAATTCATATTCATGGAGATATAGATGATAAAGAACATGTCATTTTCGGCTATGGAGATGAAATGCACTCTGATTTTGAGAAACTGAAGGAAAGAGAAGACGGAGAATGTTTACGGTATGTTAAGTCTATACGATATTTGGAAGCATCCAATTATAAAAAGGTATTGCGATTTATTGAATCAGCGCCGTATCAAGTTGTAATTATGGGACATTCTTGTGGCAGATCGGATCGTACATTACTACACACTATCTTTGAACACGGCAATTGTGCATCTATCAAGTTATGTTACTACAGAAAGGAAGATAGCTCAGATGATTATTTGGAAAAGATACAGAATATTAGCCGTAACTTTGTTAGTATGGAGAATATGCGCGATGTGGTTGTTCCCAAGCCTCAATGCAAACCACTGGTTCGTGATATAATAGAAGTGGGATAAATAAGAAAGAGACACAACTATATGCCCTGTCCACATAATCACATAGATTGCCCCTGTACAAAAGAGGGATGTCCGCGTCACGGAAAGTGCTGTGAGTGCGTTGCTCACCACAAAGCACATGGAACCAAACTCCCGGCGTGCTTGAGGGGGATTGAATGGGAGAAATAATAGTTTTATAAACACCACACCATGTACACACCGCCATTTACAGTAACAGATGAGATTTTGCATCTGGTCTCTGAGATCTCAGAGCAGATAGGCACATTGAATGCACTCCTTGGAGAGCGTATGCCATCGCCTATACTCCGAAAAGAGAACCAAATAAAAACCATCCATTCCTCTTTGGCAATTGAGCACAATAGTCTGTCGCTGCAACAAGTGACGGACGTCATTGACGGCAAGCATATATTAGGTGCTCCCGATGAGATACAAGAGGTTAAGAATGCGCTGCAAGCATACCAATTGATGCTGCAACTTGATGCTTTTTCGGAAGTTGATTTGCTCCGAGCGCATAGTCTGATGATGGCTGATCTGGTAGATAATGCCGGGCATTACCGTAAAGGCAGTGTCGGTGTTTTTGATGGCGACAAGTGTATTCATATTGCACCATCTGCAGACCGCGTGCCTACATTGATGGCGGACCTCTTTGCTTGGATCAGACAGACAAAAACTCACCCGCTTGTAAGCAGTTGTGTGTTCCACTACGAGTTTGAGTTTATACATCCGTTCATGGACGGTAATGGCCGCATGGGACGCTACTGGCAGACACTGTTGCTCAGCCGATGGAAAGGTATCTTTGCTTGGCTTCCTGTGGAAACAATCGTCAAAAAATATCAACAAGAATATTACCAAGCTATCGCACAATCAGACGCAAAGGGAGACAGCACAGACTTTATCGTCTTTATGCTCAAATGCATTCTCCAAACAATCCAAGAGCAACAAAAAGTGACGGACAATGTCGGTATAAATGTCGGTATAAATGTCGGGATAAACGAGCAACGTGTATTGGATGCCCTGCGTGCAGACGCTTCGCTTTCCGCAGTCAAAATAGGTCAGTTGTTAGGTATTACTACACGACAAGCCGAGCGGCTGCTTGCTTCGTTGCGTGAGAAAAATCTTATCCGCCGCGTCGGAGCAAACAAAAATGGTCATTGGGAGATAATCAAATAATCTCCTGTCCGCATAAAAACATAGAGGAATAGATCGGAAGAAATAAAAAAGTTCACATTTCCCGAACGCGAAGGTGATAGATTCGGACTCTTTTTTGACTTTATATATGGAGGGGTATATAAAAACAACTACAAATACGCAATTACCTAAGTGTTCGCTGTTTGCGAACGGCGAACACTTGGTCTTATGCCAAGATGTCTTTGTATTCGTCTGTGCGGGCGAGGAAAGCTTGCGCGTAAGAACAGACAGGGATGATTTGGCGGTTGTTGGGGCGCGCAAAATCCACTGCAGCAAGAACCATTTGGCGCGCAATGCCGCGTCCTTCAAAGCCCTCAAAAACGCGGGTATGGTCAATGATCATCCGTTGCGGAGTGGGGCGTTGGTACGTCATTTCACCCACTTGCACCGGGTCCGTACAAGCTCCTTCTTCAGTGGCTCTCAGCCATGCCTCGAAAACGCCGTTCTTCCCGGTCTCGTAGTGTTGAATAATTATCATGGTTGCTTGGTTTTTGCATTCATTCACGTTCGCATCTCGTTCGCATCGCGAACGTCTCTGTAGGGTTCTTCTCCCATTCCAAAAATTGCCTTTTTAGTTCTATTCCATAGGCATACCCGCCAAATTGACCGTGTGCGGCGATGACTCGGTGGCAAGGGATGATAAGGGCAATAGGATTGGCTCCCACGGCTTGTCCGACCGCTTGTGCGGAACGGCAAGCCACCATCTTGGCAATCTCTCCGTAGCTGAGTGTTTCGCCGTAAGGAATGGGTAACAAAGCCTGCCACACGCGCTTCTGGAAATCTGTTCCTTGCGGATTGAGTCGCGGCACGTTACATGGCCGTTTGCCGGCAAAATAATCATCTAACCATTGGATTGTTTCCGCGATAATCGGCAGGGCAGTAGCCGCTTCTTTTAGGATTTCTTCTCCTTGGCCGGTTGAGTCGGCATGTATTTGCTCGTTACTAAACCGCAGACTTGTTATCGCTTGGCCGTCACTTTCGATGACGATAGGTCCAAGAGGCGAGGTATATATGGCAGTAAAGGTTTTCATAGCAAGCCAATCTGTTGTTCTTTGGGTGGCGGGAAACTGCCCAGCATCAGTATCTGCGCATCAGGCGGCAGAAACGGCTGCAAAGGGTGCCGCTCTATGTCCGGATGGTCATTCATATCAAATCGCTGCAAAGGTACAATAAATATCCGAATTTAGCAAGAGTTTTTGTGCATAAATTTGCATATATGTGATTTTTTTAATACCTTTGCGGCAAATTTGAAGATGGATACTACTAATATGTGCAGCCACCTGCAACGGAAGTTGTTTGCGGAGGACGGCGAGTACCGTGTTATCTTGGAGCAGATAGAGAGCGACCCGACGCTCGCGGCGGTTGTACGTTCACGGCAGCTGCATATCTATCGCGACGGGAAGAAAATACTGGTCCTCGCCGGTAAGAGTGCACCGAAAATCATCCGGGACGACCAACTGTGCGAATTGTTAAATGGATAGATGGTAAATGTCCAAATACCTAAATGGTCAAATAAATGCCCAAATGGTAAATGACTAAATGGTAAATATCAACGATGGATAATTTCGTAGCCATAGATTTTGAGACGGCTAACTTCGCGCAGTCAAGTGTTTGTTCGGTCGGGCTGGTCATCGTCAAAGACGGCGAGATAGTGGACAACTACTATTCGCTCATCCGTCCGGTGCCAAACTACTACAACGCGCGTTGCAGCGAAGTGAACGGCTTGCATTTCGACGACACCAATGACGCGCCGGAGTTTCCCGACGTGTGGACGGAGGCGGTGAAGAAAGTGCATGAGTACTTCCCCTATATCGAGGACGGAGAAGTGCCGTTCGTCGCGCACAACAAAGCGTTTGACGAGAACTGCCTGAAGGCGGTCTTCCGTGCGTACGACATCGCCTATCCGGACTATGCGTTTGAATGTACTTTGCTCCGTTCGCGCAAAGTGTGGCCCGGCGGACATCACAATCTGGACATCATTGCCGGCTACTGCGGTTACGACATGACGAACCACCATCACGCCCTTGCCGATGCAGAGGCATGTGCCATAATAGCAAAACAGATATTATGACCTACGACGAATACATAGCCCAAGAGCATCTATTTCTGGCTCATCATCGCCTTCGGCATCGGCATCGGGCTGCTCTGCTCTTTCCTCGTAGAGATGCGTCTGTATAAGAAATACGGCAAGAAGGAAGAGAGCAACGAGACAAAAGAGTGATTATGACATATTACATAAAAATCTTCTTCAAAAGCGTCCTTCGGGACGTTTTTTTTCGCCCCAAAACGGTCAAAAACCACATTCCCCAATTCAATTTCCGCCATAATACTTGCATATGTCCGAAAAATATTGTATCTTTGCACGCAGTTTGCGTGCAGAAAAAAACACACAGCAGCCTAATTAGTACAAATTAACATAAAACAAAAACAATACAATTATGATGGATTTATTGATTCTTTTTGCGGTGGCGATGGCGGTTTCCGCAGTGGGGTGGAAATACTTTGTGTATTTCTTCAGTCTCGGTTACGGGTACGGTATTGCCGCTTTGGCGGTGACGATGGGCGTGCTATACCACGCGAACCTGAGTGTGCCGACCGCGGCGATGTTGGTGCTGCTGTTCATCTTCGGCGTGCGGCTGGGAACGTATCTGCTTGTGCGCGAACGCAAGGCGGTTGGGTACCGTAAGATTCTGTATGGCGAGGGTCATTCTGACAAGAAGCCGGCAGGCGTGATGATCATGATATGGCTGTTCTGTGCGCTGCTGTACGTGGCGCAGGTAAGCCCTGTGGCTTTCCGGCTGGCGAACGGACCGCACGATAGCGAGCTGTGGGCATGGATAGGTGCGGCGGTTGTGGCTTGCGGTATATTGTTAGAGAGCATCAGCGATGCGCAGAAGAGTGCCGCCAAGAAAAAGAACCCGAAGCGTTTTGTGGATACCGGTCTGTACCGTATAGTCCGCTGCCCGAACTACTTAGGTGAAGTGACCATCTGGACGGGTGCGCTGCTGAGCGGAATCGGCGCAGGGCTGAACTGGTGGCAGTGGCTGATTGTAGCTATCGGCTATGCCGGTATCGTGTTTGTGATGTTCAGCGGCGCCCGCCGGCTGGAGTTGCGTCAGAACGCCGCCTACGGCAATGACCCCGAATATCAGGCATACGTGAAGAAGACTCCGATTCTGATACCGTTACTGCCTATTTATTCCGTAGCCAAATATGAATGGCTCAAAGCTTGATTGGTTTGCCGTCAAGGGGTCTTTGACACCCCAAGACGTAAAGCCGTGGCAGACGTTCTCCGGCAAGTGGAGGCGGTGAATATCCATCTGCCTGTCAGCAAACTGCTGATACAGAATATCGTGCTGATGGTTGTGCCTATCTCTGTCGGATATATCGTGAACCTCTATCGCCCGGAGATTTTGGCACTGTTCGCCGCTGCGGTAATGGCAGAGCATAACAATACCGCAAGAAATATGGTGTGTTTCATTGTTCGTCAAATTTTGTCTGGTAAAGGGCATAGAGCAACCGTTCTACATACTATGGTATGAAGGAATTTTGTAAAATACTTTGATAGCCGTAGAACGGTCGCTACAAAGCCTTTATGGAATAGAACAGATTATTTGTCCTTGAGCATCAGCACTACCGAGCAATCTTGTTCACGGGTATTGCAGATGATGAACTCTGTATCGGAAGACAGAAATATCGCATCATCGTTGCCGTTGGAGTGCGACTCCATAAGGATTTCATAGCCTTTCTCTTTCGATAGTTTCTGAATGTCTTTGGAGAGTTGCTGCTTCTTGTCGCCTTTGGCGGTGATGATGATCATTCGGTTGAAGTTAGCGAACTTCTCAAGGTCAGTGCCTTTGGTGTCTATGCTGTCAAAAACAACTTGTCCTGCCGTAGCCAAAGACAAACCGGCACTGAACATGGCTTTGTTGATGCAAACATATTCCACACCTTCCATCTTGGCGTATTTCTCAAATACTTTATTTTGGGCTTGCGCAGCGATACCACAAAGGGCTATGACTGCAATTAATAACATCTTTTTCATATCAGTATAATTTATTGGTTAATATACGGTTGGATTTTGCCTAATGTCTCGTTAATGTCGTTCACTTGCTCGGTTGCAATCATCGTTGAGCGCAAAAACGGAGCCGTTGAACGATTGATGATGTCATTGGCATATAGGATTTCTCGCGCAGCTTCTTCCGGTGTGCTACATGTATCGCGGAATGGGTCAGTTGTGTATGTTTGTTGATGAAAGAACACACCGCCGCCTATTGCGAAAAGAATAGCCACCGTTGCTGCGACTCGATACCACATCTTCGGAGGTGTTTTTAGACGGTAGATGATTCCTTTGTGGTGCTTCACCTCTGATAGAATCGGCTTTTCCTCCGTTTGCCCGAGGTTGTTCACAAAAGCGGTGATTCCCTCGGCTATGTCTTGCGGCATTTCTTGGTCGGAGATCTGCGCAAGCATAAGGAATAGTTGCTTGTCTTCCTGCAACTCTTCCGGCACATCTTTACGACGGAAATACGCAGCCAACAGCCGTTCTTCATCCGGTGTCGTTTGCCCCTCGTAGAAACGAGCGAGTAACGATTTGATTTGTTCTATGGTCATGTTATATGTCATAACTTTGCGGTCAGTTCTTTTAATGATTTTCTTGCTCTGGAAAGCAAGGTGTAAATGTTTTCGCGACTGAAACTGGTCAGTTCTTGTATTTGGTCTATCTCCAGTCCGTCAATCGTGCGTAATCGAAGCACTGTTTGTTGGTCGGGAGGCAGTTTTTCAATCAGTTGGATCACTGCGTTAAGGTCACTTGCTGCGTCAATTTGATTTTCGGTGTTGTGGTCTAAAAGCGTCTCAAGGGTTTCGTCATCTGCTTGTGCACTTCTGGACTTGAGACGGTCAAGGCAGTTGTTCCGCACCATCGTTAAAACAAACGGAAGTGGTGGTTTGTCCGGCTCTATGGTGTCACGCTTGTTCCATAGTTCCGCGTACACATCTTGCACGCAGTCACGCGCCTCGTCACGGTTACGGAGTAAGTTGTATGCCAGTGCATACATCTTTCCGCTGAACGGCAAATATATTTGCGTAAACTGCTCGTGCGTCATACTCTGTTCGGATGGCTTTCTATATGTAATACGATTGAAACTGAAAAATCTTACAACCGAACTACATTTTTTAGCAACAAAAAGCGAGCCGAAGCCCGCTTCCTATATAATAATCCTTATTTTTACTTATTTCGTACCACTCAAGATACCATTTTCTTTATCTTCGTTGTTGATGCGCTTATTTTCGCGTGTCGAGGCTCTCGACCCGAAATCGAGGTTGCAATGGAAATTGAGAATGAGCATCTGGCGGAAATCCCGCATCTCTGCGTGCTGCGTGTTCGGGGCAAGCGCGGAGAGGTCTTTTGTTTCGATGCTGTAGCCCTTGACAGAGAAGGGATTCATCAACATGGCACGGAAGCCCCATTTGTCGGCATTGTAACCAAGTCCGATATGGTGGTAGAACTCGCCGTACTCCAGCGTCTCGCCCCAGAGGTTATTGCTGCGCGTGGTTACTTCGCCGAAGAACTGCCAACCCTTGTACATGCCCATGATACTTGCGCGAACACCCGGATTGAAATGCTTGTGTGTGTAGGAATTGCCAAGGCTCACATAGTAATTGGCGAACGGCGCGACGGTGAAGATCAGGCTGTTATTGAGCACGCGCACCTGCACACTCGGAGCCACTTGCAGACGATGAAAACCGCGGTGGTTGGCGTAGGTGCGGATGGCGTATGACTGACCGTCAATCAGTTTCTCGTACGTCTCATCCATAATCGGCTTGTGGTCGTATGAGTAGTTCGCCCAAAGGTTCAGATTGACATTTGTACCGCTCCCCGCGGACGGGGTGGACTGCCAAGAAAGTTGCATCTCATTGGCGACAAACATAACCGGTTTGAGATTCGGATTGCCTTGCCGAATCTGGTACTTGTCAATCTGTTGCGCCACGTCCGACATAGCAGACAGCGAAGGTTGGTAGCCAGAGACATAACCTTTGTATTTCCAGAACACGCCCTTGCCGAAGTCATAACTCAGCGTCAGTTGCGGTCGGGCAATCCAGTTCGACTGCTTTTGTCCGGCTTGCTCGATATACGTGTGCATAGCACCGATACCCACGGCGTACGAAAACTGCTTGACGCGTTGCTGCACTTCCGCAAAAGCGTACGTCTCCGCCGTCATCATAGAAACCTTTGTACTTGGTCCTTGGTCACTTTGTCCCTTATACAGGTTTTCCATCCATTGCTGATTGTGGCGTACACCGACCGTCAAGGCGATGTTCTCCCATTCTTTCTCGTAGATGGCTTCGCCGATGAGTGAGTATTTGTTGCCTCTGACGCGAGAGGTTACATCGGTCGTGTCTGCAACCGTCTCGCCAAGCGGCAACTGCTCAAAACGGCGATCGTTACTACTATTGATATACGTACCCACAAGGTCGAAATACAAGTGGTGGTCGTTCGGCAGATTATGCTCGTAATAGATGTCCAACGAGGGTGAAATGGATTGGGTGCTCTCGTGGTCGTGGATGGCAAAACTATCCGTGGCTTGGTAGAGATGCGAATCACGGTTGGTCTTCGATTGTGGAGTGAACTTCATGAAATCGCGTAAGGCTATCTGGACCCTATTTTTCTCGCCGTTCGTCCAGTTGTAGGTCAAACCGATATTAACAGGATTCATCTTGAAACGTGTCGGTTCACCCACTTCGCGGTTCTCTATCGTGCCCGTTGAAAAATTGTACGTCTCCGCGTTCGTGCGCGTCCAATAGATGTCACGCGGCGAGTAGTGCGTCATGAGGCTGAACGACGATTTGCCGAAATTCACCTTGCCCGACAGATGGTACTCGCCCCAACCGGGCATGGTCACGCCGTTGGACGCGTTGAGCATCAGATTGCCGCCCGTATCGCGGTGCTTGACGATGTAGTTGATAACAGCCGCCGCTCCGTTAAAGCGCACGCCCGGCTGGTCGTGGTACTCGATACGGATGACATCCTTCGGGTTAATCGCCATGACCTCGGAACTGCTTGCCTCGATGCCGTTGATACGCAACTGCACTTCTTGGTTCGCGAGGGTCTTGACGGTGTTGTCCGCAGGGTTCACCACGATACGCGGAATCTGCAAGTTCTGCAGCAGCGACATACCGTCGTGCGAGGCTCTGCGTTGCTCCTTGTTGGGGAGCAGTACCTGTTTGTCTACTTTCTGAATGACGTTCTGCGCCTCCACCGTCACTTCGGCTAATTTGAACATGGATGTGTCCATCCGTAAGGTGTCGTTGCTGTTGGCCTGTACGCCTGTTTGCGCGTTCATTGACACGACGCAAACCATCGCCGTTGCCAATACGAAAATTCTTGCTTGCATATTATTCATTTTTTTGAGTTGTTAAACGTTTCCTTTCCATAATGGGGTCTCCGATGTGTGCATCGCACGCAGTGGGGAGAGCGGAGGCAGGAGTTGCTTTATCGATTAAGCGGAGCGGTATCGAATGCCGCAATCTCCTTGCCGAACGCGAGTGCAAAGTTACTACAAAAACCCATTTATATCCAAATTCCGCGATTTATATTTGCTTTGCGTAAATTGCTGAAATATAACACTTTGAGAAAATAAAAATTTATATACAGCCTTTATTGGTTTATATCAACTTGCGTATGCCAGATTTTTTTTGTAATTTTGCACTGTTTTTTGAAAATTGTATCGAAAATGAGTATAGCGAAATTTGGATGGTTTGGCATTCTCGGAATGGCTCTTTGCCTCATGAGTGAGTGCGCTAACGGGGACGTGCAGCGTGTGCAGAAAGCGGAAGAGTTACTGACCGTGAACAGGGATTCGGCAATGGCGGTATTGCGCGAAGTGGTATATCCGGACCAGTTGCCGGAAGAATCAAAAGCCCTGTATTGGTTCTGCGTAGCAGACATACGCGCCAACACCATGCAATCGCTGTCCGAAGACTCCATGATCTGTTGGGCTGCGCAATATTTCCGCAACAGGTGGCTGCAAGACGGAGCGTACGAGGATTATATGATGAAAGCGGGCATGGAGGAAGCCTTCTATTGGTGGTGGAATGACGACAAAGAAAAGGCACAACAAGTGTTGCAACGCCAGCAGCGATATGCCGAGGAGATAGCGGAAAAGAAAGGTGAACATATCTGGGAAGTGATTTTGCTGCGTATATCTGCCGAATTGGCTATGCGTGATTACGATTATGAGCACGTGCGCGATTACACAGAAGCCCTCATCCGTCTCGGTGACGAGAAAGCCATCCATCTGGACGAAGTGGTGCGTGTGTATAACGGCATGGCAATTACATATTTCTATTTGGGCGAATACGACAAAATGGAGGAGAGCTTCGAGAAAGCGATTGCACATACTTCGGATTCCGCATTTATTGTCAATGTGGTACGTCGAAATTATGCCGATCTATTAGGAGAAATCGGGCAGACCGACCGCGCGATACACATGCACGAGGAACTGGCTGCTATCTATCGGGAAGGGAATAGTTGGCTATTGGTGGAAAGCCTTTATTCCTTGTCGCGTTTGTGGCTCAACAAGGGCGACAAACAGCGTGCCGACCGCTATATGCGTGAGGCAGAAGAACTATTTGAAACTTACCGTGCAACTGTTTCTTCGCCATCCGCAGAAGCGGGTTTGTTGGCGCATCGGCAAGTGCTGAACTATGCGCTGCGTGGCCACTATCAGATGATGCCGTTAGCTACGTACAACACGCAATGGCAGGATAAAGATTATATTCGTTACCGTGTGGCAGAAGCCAAAGAGCGTTCAATGAGTGATTTGCGCGAACAAGTGTTGCGACAGAAGTTGGCAAAGCAACGGCAAACGGTACTCCTCGTCGGACTTGTGTGCGTGGTCTTGGGCTTGTGCCTATTGTTTGTATATCTGTACCGTCGTCGTCAACGGCTGCTTTTAGAGAAAGAAGAAGAGATTGAGACCCTGAAAGGACTGCTTAAAGTACAAAGTGACGATGTGCGATGTACGAAGGAAGCAGATGTGCGCAAATTGATGTTGCAGCAATTGGGTGTCATCAAAACGATTGCCGGAACACCCACCGAAGCCAACCAACAACTGCTTGCGCGTCTCATGGCATTGAATGAGGAAACCGCCAATGCCCTCATCGATTGGCCAAGCATTTACCAAACCATTGATTTGGTTTATGATGGCTTCTACACACGGCTTAGGGACAAATACAAAGATGTGTTGAACGAAAAGGAGCTGCAACTTTGTTGTTTACTCAAAGCGGATTTCTCGACCAAAGAGATCAACATGCTCACTCGTCAAAGTCTCCAAACCATCTACCAGCGCAAGACCCAAGTCCGTCAGAAACTCAATCTCCCCGAAGCCGAAGACATCACAACAGCGATAATCTAATTAAAACAACGCTCATTTAACTCTTCTTTTAACGATTTTTTTCTTTCCCCCCAATAAGGAGTTCGGTAAACCTCACGGCTTTGTCTTTGCTCCGCAAAATTTCTTTATAGGATGGGGTCGGCTTACCGCTTGCATCGCCGGACATGCTATACAAAGAAAGAACCCCCAAGACGAATCTCAGAGGTTCTCAAAGTGGCGGCTACCTACTCTCCCACAATATTCCGCAGTGCAGTACCGAGGGTACCGATGTGTACTGCCAGAAACCGGTTTTTGGTACCTATACGAGGATCGTGTTGCAGTCTTCAGCGGTCAACTTACTTGACGCGGATGCCGGCTGCGTTGTACCAATTGTTTCCGTGACGGATGAAGAGTTGGCCGTCCATGAGCACTTTCTTTGCGTTATCGGTGCGGAGGAAGAGTTCTTCAATCCCTTCGGTTATCGGTTCGAGGTCGTCAGTCTGGCTGTCGAAGAAGGTCACTCGGTAGAGGTTGTATTCTCCTGACTGCGCGAAATCATCCGCGATGACATATACGTGAATGCATTTGTGCGCATGGTCGAAGGCGATGAAGGTCTGTGCTGTTTGTCCTTGTGACTCTGCGCTGAATTTGGCGCAGTCGTCGCAGTAGTTGCCTTGGTGGGATGCGATATTGTTGGTGAACTGCAATTCGTCGGCATCCATAGCGAAGGAGGTAAGGGCTTTGTTGTAGATCAGTTCGATGTCGTCCAGATAGACGGTGTCAAGAACGTTCTTTTTGCTGAATGAACCTCCCGTGGTGTATGACGAGCCGCCTCCGGGAACCTGGTTGGTGGTGAAGGTAGTGAGGATATATGCGGGCTCGCCGTTGATGCCGGTGTATTGGAACGGAACAGCGATACGTTGCCATCCCATAGAGGATGTAGCGGCATAGTTGACAACCGCCTCTCCGATCTTGACGGCAGAGTAGTCATCCGCCTCGGGGTCCTGATAGCGCGCGTTGGTGGTGATAATCGTGCTCATGCGCGCTTTGTTGACCTCGTTTGTAGGGTCGAGGTCGGCAGGCTGGTATTTTGCCCAGAAGACGATGGAGTCCGGACGTCCCTGAAAGGCGGTGTTGAAACCGTTGTTGGCAGGGTCGGAGAAGTTATAGTTGTCCGCAGGCGAGTCAGCGGTCATCGACCCGGCGTTGATCTGTCCGTTCGTGCAGTTACCGTTGGCTTTGACTC
>Ga0310691_10000678_pt1 | contig 59538 bp, 42 predicted proteins | sample 176DNAGHGlowgp2_FD_203887 | JGI IMG/M metagenome (GOLD analysis project Ga0310691, IMG submission 203887) | Sheep rumen microbial communities from Palmerston North, Manawatu-Wanganui, New Zealand - 1766 DNA GHGlow gp2 (v2) (version 2) | ecosystem: Host-associated > Mammals > Digestive system >... | reverse complement strand
TGTCGTTTTGAGGCGTGATTCTTTCGTAGGGTTTCAAGGATTCACAGCTGATGCCATTCATGATGAGAATGGACTTGGATGTCACCTTATTGGCAATGCGGAACTCTGTAATACTGGATGCAACAGTCACAGTGTCGAAGAGAGAAAATGCTCGCTCAATCAAATAGAAAATGGATCGTTTCCATCCGGCAACATCTTCGCGAAGGAAAGAAAAACCATGAGGGGAATAGGCTTTTTTGCACTTGTATCCGAAAGCGGCAATTTTACCGAGCACACCAGCTTGGGACGAATGCATGTGGATGATGTCAGGTTTGTATTCGCGGATAAGGCCACGAAGCTCATTCAATGCCTTTAGTTCTGCCCCAAAATGGATTCTCTGATTGAAATGCTTGACAAGGATAAACTGAACTCTGGGGTCAAAGAAGTCCTTGTAATTTTTATGTGTTTCGGGACGGATGCCATGAACTATGACAACATGATAGTTTTCGACCTGTTGGTTGGCGAGGTTCGCAAGAAATGTTACGATACCGCCACCAAAGGCTTCTGCTATGTGCATGATTGTCTTCATATCTTTTATTTTGTTCGAAGATGCTTGAAATAGTTGATTGTTAAGTCAATTCCTTGCTCGAAGGTATAACGGGGAGCAAACCCGGTATCGGCTTTTAAAGCACTTATATCAAGAACCTGGTTGTCGATAGTTTTGTTTTTGTAGGGAAGATCTCCGATACCTAAAGGAAGGCTTGGGTCAATCTTGTCACGAAGAATCTTGACATATTCAGCCATTTGCTTATGCTCTCCGCTGCCGACGGGGTAGATCTTTCCATCAATGCCCTTTTCGCCGATAGCTTGGAGCGCTGACATCAGATCATCAATATATAGGTAGTCCCATTGCTGCTCAAGGCCGGTGAATGAAGGCTTTTCGCCCTGAAGCAACGTCTTGATAGCGTATGTAATCAGATTGTTATCGTTCCTGTCAGGACCATAGATGCTGGTGATGGTAGCCCAAAGGAATTGGATGTTGTGTTGGCGAGCATAGGTCTGACATAAGTATCTTGTGGCCACTTTTGCCGCGCTGTAGAGGTCGCTTGGTGCAGGAATGTTATGTCCATCGATAATACCTTCGCCGCATGCATATTCTGAAGCAGAACCCGGAACAATAACTCGACGAATTCCGTTCTTGTCTGCAAACTCCAGAACCTTGATACCATAAAGGATATTTTGGGCTTGAGTTATAACTTCGTTCTTAAAAGTGGTGCTGACACCAGCCCATGCCAGATGGTAAAGCATAGTTGCACCCTCAAGATTCGGATTTCCATTTAACAAATGAAGATCGTCAAACGAAAAGTCCAAGCAAGTGATATTGTCTTTGTTCTGCAGAACGTCGTAAGGAAATCCTTTTTGCACAAGAGCTATCACCTGATAGCCTTGGGCTGCCAGATGGAGGCTTAGGTGGCTGCCGATGAATCCATTTGCGCCAACGACTACGACTTTATTCATAGCTTACGAATTTCTCAATCTCTTCGATGCAAAGAGAATAGACATTTTCGGTCTTGTATCGTTTATACCAATCGGCAACCAACTCCATACATTGCTGCATATTCATACGAGGTGTCCATCCAAGTCGAGTCTTGGCCTTGTTGATATTGAGCATCAAAAGTTTGGCTTCATGAACAGCATTGGGGTCTGAGCAGTCTTTTAGCGATCCGTGTCCATAGTTGTTGATGAGGGCCGTGGCAACCTCCCAGACGGTGCTGACAGACTCAGCTTCGGGGCCGAAATTCCAACCCTCGCAAAAATCAATCGGTTTGTCCCACATCTTTTGAGCCAACATCATGTAACCGCTCAGTGGTTCCAAAACATGTTCCCAGGGACGGACAGACTTGGGCGAACGAATGTCAATGGGACGATTGGCTTCGAGAGCACGTATGCAGTCGGGAATGATGCGATCGAGCGACCAATCACCTCCGCCGATAACGTTTCCTGCTCGAACAGACGCTAAGCTTACGGTGTGCTTTGTTCCATAGTCCTTCGGATTGAAGAAACTGCGACGCCACGACTGAATTGCAATTTCACAGGCACCTTTGCTAGAACTATAAGGATCATAACCGCCGAATGGATCGGTTTCGACGTAACCCTCTTCCTGTTCGTTGTTGTCGTAGCACTTGTCGGTTGTAATCATTACGCCCACCTTTACACTTGGGGTGGTGCGAATAGCTTCCATTACGTGTATAGTTCCCATCAAGTTTACCTCATAGGTTTCGACAGGAATTTCGTAGCTAAGGCGTACCAAAGGTTGGGCAGCCAGGTGAAATACGATTTCGGGCTGGTATTCAGCAAAGATTTCCTTCAAACGTTTGCCGTCGCGGATATCTGCACGGATATCAGCCTTGATCTTTGAGCCAATGCCAGAAAGTACATAGTTATCTCGCTGGCTATATGGGTCGAGGGCCACACCTATGACTTCGGCTCCTATTTCGTGTAACCAAATGGAGAGCCAAGAACCCTTGAAGCCTGTGTGTCCTGTTACCAGAACCCTTTTGCCTTTATAAAATCCGTCAAAAATATCAATCATATCTTTCGGCTTACCATTTTTTCCAGGGAGCATGTCCGCTTTCCCACATCTTTTCGAGGTCAAGGTTGTCCTTGAGCATATCCATGGGTTTCCAGAATCCGCGATGCTTGAAAGCATGCATTTCACCGGCATTTACAATGTCTGTGAGCGGCTCGCGCTCAAACATGATTGGATCGGCGTCTTCGGGTAAGAAATCAAATACCTTAGGCTCACAAACGAAATAACCGGCATTGATCCAATCTCCTTCACCAACAGGTTTCTCTTGGAAAGATGTTACTATCCCGGTCTTTTCGTCGATTCGAACAGCTCCAAAGCGTCCTGCAGGCTTATAAACGGTCATCGAGAGCGCCTTACCGCTTTCGTTGTGAGCCTTTATGGTTTCTGAGATGTCAAGGTCTGTCACACCGTCACCATAAGTAAGACAGAACTGCTCGTCACCGATATATTTGCGGATTCGCTTCAGTCGACCAGCAGTCATAGTGTTGAGGCCGGTATCCACAACGGTTACCTTCCAGTTTTCAGAATGGTTCTCGTGGAGTTGGTAACTGTTGTTGCTTAAATCGAAGGTCACGTCAGTATTGAGCAGGAAGTAGTTCATGAAGAATTCCTTGATGACGTTCTGCTTGTAGCCTGCGCAGATGATGAAATCGTTGATGCCGTATGCCGAATACGTCTTCATAATGTGCCAGAGAATTGGTTTGCCACCAATCTCGATCATTGGTTTCGGCATATACTGGGTCTTTTCGCTGAATCGTGTACCAAGACCGCCTGCAAATATAACTGCTTTCATATACTATTTTTCTGTGTAAAGTTTGTAAAGGTTGCGTACCATAGCTCGAATATCGAACCCTGCTTGGCTAAGGGTTTCGGTCATATCCTTACGCTCAATGCGTCCCATTTTCAGGAGTTCTTCTGCCCATAAAGCAGCTGGCTGCTTGAGGGAGAGGAACTTCATGTAAGGGGAATACTGGGTTTCGTTTGTTGTGCTGTCGCTAGCGAAAACAGGAAGGCCCGCAGCTTGCGCCTCAATGAGCACGACACTAAGACCCTCGTAGAGCGAGGGGAAGAGGAATGAATCCATAGCTTGCATGAAACGGTTACGGTCGTCGCGAAAACCGACAAAACGGACCTTGTCAGCAATGCCCAGATTGGCAGCCTTTTCTTTCATGGCATCCATCAGTTCTCCTATGCCGATGAGCAAAAGCACTGCATCGTCGCGGCGCTTACAGATCTCAGCAAAGATGTCGAGTAGGAATGTGTGGTTCTTTTGGTTGACAAAACGGCCAACATGACCAATGACGAACTTATCATCGATACCCATCTCCTGACGCAACTCCTTGCGCACACTTTCGTTATAGACAAACAATGAACTATCGATACCGTTTAGTATGACGCGTGCTTCGCCTCTCCCGACACTTCCTTTGCCGAAAAGCCATTCACAAGCCAATTTTGAGCATCCAACCCAATGAGTAGCATAATGGCGCATTGGCTTTTTGAGCAGATTGCCGTAAGCGATAACGAGTGGATTGCGTGACTGGAATCCTGTATTATGTGAATGTGCAACGCGAACAGGAATGCCCCATTTGGCAGCACACTTGAGGATATAGTAGTTTTTCGAGCTGGAATGCATATGCACCACATCATAGTTGTGGTGTTGCTCGAAAAAACAATCGACCGATTTGAAGTAGTGAGGATAATCGAGAGGTGTTCTCAACCATGCGCCTTTCAGCTGATGGATTGTGACGCCCATATCCTTCAAAGTTTTAGTCAAAGGATATTCTTGTCCATCGTCCAAATTGAGAATTTCGATATCCATCATTGTTGGGTCATTAACTCTGAGAATATCGTATGCCAGCATCTGTATTCCGCCTAAACGAAGGCGGTCGATGAAGAACAATACACGTAATGGTTTTGTCATAATAATAAATTTGCCTACAGCTTCGCTAAAGGTCGCCACAATATTGTAGCAACCAACGCACACAGGTATAATAAGCGGTGCAAATTTACTTTTTTTTCAACAAAAAACAAAAAAATAAGGCAGAAAAGTAGAGGAAATAGCTTTTTTGGACGAGAGAACAGTATTTTTATTTGTTAGAGAAAGCAAAAACAGTGGGCTCTACACATCGTAAAGTCCACTGTTTTGCTTGGTGAGATATTATATAGATGGGTTAAGAATTGTTCTGTTCGAAGGATTGTCAAAGAGCGATAAAAGAAAGCAATTGCTATAGTAATTAGGGTTCGCTGAATTATTATGCTGCCAATCTCAAGGGGGTGTAGATAATCCGCCTCGAAATGATACGCCAATCCAGCAAACGGCATATTTCGGTTAGGACATGACAAAGTTCCCTTAAGAACTTCATCAGATTTTTGACAAAGTAGCAAGACCCTATCCAGCTGGCGGCCGTGTCGGGCAATTTGGCTCGGATGTTGTTGGCTCGATAAACTCGCTTGCCGGTTCCGAATGTGGCCTCGACTTCGTTCCTGTCTCCGACGGCTTGCGACATCCGGGCCAGATATTCTGGGGATTTCGGCTCCTTGGGTGGTCGCCCGAGAGGCCTGCAGTAGGCATGGATCCCGTAATCCTTGAAGAGCTTCCGGTTGGTTTTGTTCATGTAGATCTTGTCTGCAAGGATGGTGGCCGGAAGGAAACTGAAACGCTCTTTGAAAAGTTCGATCTGAAGCTCTGCATCGGATTCCTCGTTGTAGGCATTCCAGTTCAGATGGTCAATGAAGGTGTACCCTTCATAGATGCCGGCTCCCGTCTTGGCACCGAACTCGGCCCGGGCTTTGGCCTTCCCCCTGACTATTGGTCGAAGATGTGGCTGGAAGATGCTGATGATGCGGTCGGCGCACTGATGCACATTGTCGGTCAGCATCTGCAACTGCTGATGATACATCTTGATAATGGCTGTCACGGTCCTTTTCTCGTATGAATAGAGTGCGTCGTAGAAGCGCATCGATGGAGCGACAAGGTCCATAAAGCCCTGAATATCTGCATGGAGATAATGAAGCAATATTCGCATTGTAGATTTGACCTGATTCCCTTTCCTGGCTTTTCTCTTGATCAGCCGGAGGTATTCGTATCGTGCAGACTTGTAATGGCTGACGGGACGAGGCAGTCCAAAGGTTTCGCAGATCTTGTCCATGTAGCGGTTGATGACCTTGCAGCCGTCATGGACGAGATCGACATCCGTAGGATAGCGGACCTCGGCATCCGAACAGGTGGCGTCTATCTTCAGCACACCCTTGTGGAGGCGCCCCTGCTCGTCTGCAAACTCTTTGCCCAGGTCTTCTCTCTTTACCTCCTTCCTTGTCCCTTCCTCTGCATCGGGCGAATCACCATTGGGCTCTTCCCCATTGTCTTCTTTCCCGTCACGTTTCTCCGCTTCCTCCATCTGCTTCACCTGCTTCTCGAGCAGTGAGACGCTCATGGAATTGAAATCCTCAACTCCAATACGCTTGCGGATGGTGACGAAAAGAGACGGGTCGAAGATGGGCTTGTCTGTGAATTCGCTCAGGCCGACAAAGTACTGCATATAGGGATTCTCCCGGATCATCTGTATCGTCTCCTCGTCTGACAAGGCGAGCCTGTGCTTGATGATCACCGCCCCGATAATCATGCGTGCCGGCTTGTTGCCTGCACCACAATCCTGATTATGCAGCCTAGAATTGTAGAGCTTCTCTATCTTTGCCCAGGGCATGAGGTCGCCAAGCATAACCCATCGGTTCGACTTGTCCAGTCCCTCCAGAGAGGACCTGAACTCGCCTATTGTGAGTTGTTTTGCCTGTGATGTATACTTCATTTCTGTAGTTTTAACACGCAAAGATACGAACTATTTGTTAATTTTTCAAATATTCAGTGTTATAAATAGTTAATATTCAACTAAATAATATTATTCAGTAAACCCTATTTAAGGATGTTTTCTTTCAAGTTGTGGGATTGACAAAGATCGATATAAAAAAGCAATAGCTATTGTAACTAAAAGACAAGTCCAAACGTACGCGAATGGATGTCTAGAAATGAAAGCACCTCCATAAATTTTTGATAAGAAAATCATAGGGATGCGTTGATAAATGTAGAGTGGAAAAAGTTTCGTGCCACACCATATAAGTGCTTTGTTTCCGACTCTTATCTTCATAGAAACGACAACGATGGATAGAGCAAAGAGTATAGATGCCAAATTGTCTTTCAATCCGTAGAATGAAAATTTTTGGGTGTGAACGGAAAAGAAAACTAAAATACAAGTAGGCAAGACTATCCAATACCATTGATGTACAAACGGTTCAATCTGAGATTTGAACTGAGAATAAAGGAGACCTGCAGCGAAGGAAAAAATAGTGTTGTACCAAACAGGATTTGATTTCGTATTGAATAGAATGATATATGCGGTAGCCAATAGGAAAAATGCCATCCACCCCTTGCCTAGTTTGAACCCAATCCATGTACAAAAATAACAAACAAGAATGATAAAAATGTACCAATTGCTATTGCCAATCGAAGTCCAGCCTGTAAATGCGAGTAGGGTTGTATTCAGTTTGAGATTGATCCCTAGAATGAGGTCAATGACAAGAAAAACCAATACTGCCACATCGAAGTTGAGAAGTGTATTGAGAATGCGTTTTCTTGGCATATTATCAATGTATGGTTCTCCTTTACTTTTGATAGATTCCATAACCCCAAATCCCGAATAGAAAAGAAAAGTAACGACAAGAAGTTGCCCCAACCAGCGGTCAATGCTCATAAAAAGACTATCTCCAGGAGCTGAAAAATCATAGCCAAATTTACTTAAATAAGGCCATATGTGGCGTGTGAAGACAAACAAGATAAAGATGCCTTTGATGGCATTGCATTGTTCCTTGCTTATATAATCCTGATTGAATCCTGATTTGATGAACGAAATGCCATATAATGAGAGTAGAAGGATAATGATGTAGAAAAGTAGCATTTTTTATTTGCCTATAATCGGTTTAAGATATTTTGAATTAAATGCCTTTATGAAGAGGACGCAGAAACCAACTGTGCAGAAAAAGATAACAAAGAACATAATTATGGAAATTATGATCCCTTGATTGGCGACTAAAGGCTCAATAAACCTTAATAAAATCTTTAGAAAGAATTGATGAACTCCATAAACAACAATAGTACCTCGACCAAAGAATTCAAGGAAAGAATTGCTATTGATGGTTTGGCATATCCATAATAGTGCCCCTGTCCCTCCGATTGAAACAAGAAAATGCACAGGTAGTTGCCACCACTCTTGGATTTTATAAGCGTAAAGGATGGATGGCATTTGTAGTTTTGTAATCAAAAAGAATACAATAATAATCAAGAATGTAGCAGTGCCGAAGTGATAAAAGACTTTGGGGTCGGTGGAATTGGTTTTCAGGAATTGGCCAACACCTAGGAATATGGTTAGGTCGAAAACCTGATGAACATACCACCATTTCTGTGGGAAAAGGTTGAAATGATGTAGTACGAACCCAAGAATGACCAATGCAATCAGAATACTCCAGAGAATAATGTTTGGGGTATATTTGTGAAGTGTCCAATAAATCAGTTTTGAAAGAAATAGGCAGGGCAAAAACCAAAAAACACTACCAAAAGCTAATGCTCGTTTTACAAAGCCCGTCATTACAATTGTCAAAGGAGCTTGTCCCATAAAGAAGCTAGGTATCGTAAAGAAAAGCAAGTCAAATACGATGGCAGGAATTAGGATGGTGCGAACATTGCTGATAAAGAAAGGTTTGAATTCTTTCTCAAAGTTTGAGCAAAGTCCAGTAATAACGAAGAAAGCTGGCATGAAGAAAGAAACGTGTATCCATTGCCAACTTCTCATCCAGGCGAAGGTGCTATTAGGGATTTTGGCAACAGTGAGCGTTTCCAAATAAATATGTGAGATAATGACGAGGCAAATAAGCACGCCTTTCGCCACATCAAAATAAGGAATCCTTTTCTTGGAGTTCATATTTGATTCAAAAGTGTTATCTCAAATCGTGGCATACAGATTTGGTCTACGAAAACTGTATTCTTCGGTTGCGGCATACAGATTTGGTCTACGAAAACTGTATTCTTCGGTTGCGGCATACAGATTTGGTCTACGAAAACTGTATTCTTCGGTTGCGGCATACAGATTTAATCTACGAAAACTGTATTCTTCGGTTGTGGCATACAGATTTGATTTACGAAAACTGTATTCTTCGATTGCGGCATACAGATTTGGTCTACGAAAACTGTATTCTTCGGTTGTGGCATACAGATTTGATTTACGAAAACTGTATTCTTCGGTTGCGGCATACAGATTTGGTCTACGAAAACTGTATTCTCCGGTTTCAGCATACAGATTTGATGAATAGAATCTGTATACTTTTATCGTACCGGTCCAATTTACGATTCAGAATTGGACTCGATCCATATGTTTATATGTTCTGAATTATTAAAATTATTTGATGATGATAGACAAAAATTTGGCATTCCTATGGTCTTAATACGATGGACAGATTCTTATTAATTAGAATGAATAATACTCTCTAACCTTGTGCCAAAGTTTAAGTAGTAAAAGAGTCACTAAAATGACAACAGGAGCTTCAAAGTAAATATAAACATACAGACCTTGATAGCTGTAGTTTAACCAAACAAACTTTCGGATGAAATAAAGAATCAGAGGATGTATGATATATAACTCCATGGAGTAATTGACGCCTAAATCAGATAGGAAATTAGGATGGGTGAGCGGATGTTTGAGCACAGCAAGAAGAAGGAAAAAAGCAAACAACATATTGCTAAAATAGAATTCTTCTTCATAACTGTGAAGGGCTCTTGATTCGAAGTAAGGTAATATGGCAGTGATGATTAGAGCAGTAAACAATAGGTTGGAACTGATGTTTTTGTAGAGTTGGGTCCGTTTAATGATAGCTCCCATACAGAAACTTGGAAGTCCCATGAACCATGCATTTCGATAGATGAATATATCGAATTTTCGGCCTAATAATAATTCGCTATAAGGACCAAGAAGTAAGGCTATAATCAAAAGCAAAGGGAGAGCAAATATCAATGTATTTCTGTTTGGTAATTTATTAAAGAAATACATAAAAATAAGCAGATAAAAATATGCTGAGAGATACCAGAAATGCATCCAAAAAGGCGTTTCGTTGAATACGCATATATTAACGATATTCCATCCGTCAAAGAGTACATTTTCCTTGTAATAAAAGACAATGAAAAGATATGTTGGAAAGAAAATCAGGAAACAATAAAAAAAGGTTTTAACAAGGTGTATGATGCTTTTTTTTATGCTTTCATTGGTTTTGGCGATGTCTGGCTTTTCGATAAGGTAACCCGAAATCATAAAAAAGCAGAACAAGGCAAACCTAATGGGAACCAAATATTTTGGTGCATCAGGAATGCCCCCATGTCCAATAACAACAATTACTGCAAAAACAAACTTTAATATATCTATAGAATGGTTTCTCATCTCGTGGAATTGATTTATAAATGACTAATTATTCGGTCTATTCTCCCCACCAGAACGAGTCTTTTATGATAGAGTCATTCTCATAGGGCATCAGTTCTGTTGAAATGGTATTTCTACCTCTTACGGCATGTAAACGAATATTCAAGAGCCGCTTTGTTACATTGAATTTTTGTAAACTTTCGGCAATTTCAGATCCATAGTAGATTGTGTATGGCCAATTGAAGTCATTTGCCTCTTTACCATTATACGGTATATAAACATCAATAGTGTCTAGGTTATTGCGATCAGCCCACACAGCAATCTCTTCCAACTTTTTAGTGTTCTCAGCAACAGTATCATACATATAGACATCATTAAATGTCTTGCCTGTGGTATTGGTGTCACCTAGAAGCAAGAGAAAGACAAAGGGAACAATAGTTTTTAATTGAGGCTTGGTTTTCAAGCAATAAGCCATACAATAAGATACTCCTAGTAATCCCCAGAACGCTTCCGCCAAAAGACGATCCTGCCAAACCACATATTCAGGTATAGCCTTTGCACTAATGAGGATATAGAATAGGTTAATAATAAAAAAGTTACCTATAAAGAATATGATTAGTTCTTTTGGAGAGGTCTTTGTTTCAGTTTTATTTGTATTTTTGCGGTAAACATAAATAGAATAAATGAAGACAAGAAAGCAAAAACACATGAACCATTTATTCATTCGAGGAAGGATAGACCAATAACAACCTAATGTGTGGTGCAATTCGCTCCAATAATTTTCACCGGCAGATATTTGTTGTGCATTGTGTCCGAATGCTTCAAAAAGCATAGCTATTGCAAATAGCACAAGAGAAGCAACAGATACCTTGTTTCTGCTTATGAGGCCTAGAATATCTCCTTTTTGCTTAAATAGGATGAATAGAAGACGAACAGAAATGTACGCAATCCAAATGATACTTGTATAAAGATGTGAAAATACGACCAGATAGACCAAAGTTAGAAAAACACCAATTCTCCATGGACTCTTGCCGCTGATATTGTCCAATAGATTGGTCCTGATGCAGTACATCACCAGCGAAGAAATCAGCAGAATTGGTATTGTATAGTGGTAATAACAGCATAGGTCGTATGAACCCAAAAGGAAAGGATTGTTGTTCGTGTATCTTCTGAATGAAAGGAAATGGAATAATAGGAAGAATGTTGTAATGCAGAGTGTTGATAATTCGTCAAGCTGGAATTTATCCTTCAGAAGACGGTAAAAGTTCAATACATAAATGACGATGAAGCAAGCCAAAAGGAACGCAGTACCATAGGCTAACGAAGACACGAAGTCAACTCCAAAAGGTTTAAGAATTGCTACAGAAGCCATTCCTGCGTAAGGTGCAAATACCTCAACCATTACCCTTGAAGGATTATGAACTGTAGCGAGCGGAATAGCATCTCTTGTTGATGCCATAAAATGCCAGTCGTCGGAAGTGGTAATTATGGGTGGGTGAGAAACACTATAGAACAACAGAAAAAATAAAAATACCAAAAAGAAGTATATGCTAGGTATCTTATTATTTTTGATTATTTTATAAAACCTTGACATAATGTTCGTATTATTTATTTTGATTAAGGTCTTCTCTGTTGCCGTTATAGCTATTTATAAAGTATCCTGGACGGCCTTTCGTCTCGTTGAAGACCTTTCCCAGATACTCACCAATGATGCCTAATGAGAGTAACTGAATGCCACCGAGGAAAAGCATGGTCACCATTATGGTGGGATAACCTGCTACAGGATCTCCAAAAATCAAAGTTGTGATGAGAATATAAATGAGGTAAATGAATGCGACTAAAGATACCAATAAACCAAACATCATAGATAACCGCAGTGGAGCTATGGTGTAGGACATGATTCCATTGACGGCGAGACCGAGAAGGGACATGAAACTCCATTTAGTCTCTCCCACTTCACGCTCCTTCTGTTCGTACCATATACCTTTCTTGTGGAAGCCAATCCACGAATACATACCCTTCGTATTGCGTTCGGTTTCGCGAAGTCTGCGAAGTGCACAAATACAGCTGCGATCCAATAATCTAAAGTCGCCGGTATTCTGTTGTATTGGCACTCGGGTGAGACTCTGCAGGATTTTGTAGTACCATTGGGATGTTTTTCTTTTGAACCAGGTCTCTTTGCTGGTCTTACGTTGGGCATAGACATCGTCATAACCTTCTTCCCAATACTTCAGCATCTCGGGGATGACACTGACGGGATGTTGCATATCGGCATCCATGATAATCAATGCGTCTCCGCGCGCGTAATCGAAACCTGCCATCATAGCAACTTCCTTGCCATAGTTGCGCGAAAGGTCAATGTAACTGTAATGTGTGTCGCGCTGATGGAACCGAATCATCTGCTGGAGTGTGTTATCTTTCGAACCATCGTTTACGAAAAGAAATTCCCAATCATAGTTGGGGTTCTCTGCGAGTACCTGCGACATACACCGTTCGATGATGGGAAATGAAGCCTCTTCATTATATGCGGGAAGCAAGATTGTTACAAGTTTCTTAGCCATAGTGGGAATATTAGTCAATTACATACGAAGGAATAAATATTGTTCTTATTTCTCGGCTGGTCTGGTTATGCTTATATAGCGCCTTGCCATAATATTGGCTGGCATAGTCGGTTACCATCATTGGCCAGTTATAGCTATGCTTGCTGTATCTGGGCACATAGATGACTACGGAATCCAGACCTGCTACATCTGCATCACATATTCTTCGAACAATATCTCTGTCGATTTCGATGCAAGTTTGCAAATCGGGTTCGTATTCTTCAACAACATCTTTAAATGTTTTACCAACTGTATTTATTTGGAAGAAAAGGAAAAAAATCAGAAGGGGTGTGGCGGATACGGCGTATTTTATATGTGCGCAGAGATAAGCCATCGCAATAAGAACAATCAAGAGATAAAAGAAGATGTATTCAAAGACGACATCACCTCTTTGGATGTACAATGGTTCTACCCTTGAACTCAACATAATCAGGTAGACGGTTGAAAGCGCCAAGGAAAGAATAATAACCCATTGTTGATATCCAACCCCCAAAAGACTATGCCCGTTTCTTTTGAAATCGAAAATTTTGGCACCGACGATGAATAATACAGTAATCAAAACGAACCAATGATTGTATCGAATTGCCAGGAAGTTCAAAACGGTTATCTTCATACAATGAAGGAAGGGCTCGTGTAAGAAACCATAACCATTGGCTCTAATGCCACTCGCTTCAATAAGTTGTATGACAAGCCACAGAATGACAACAGAGAGAAAACAAGCATTGCGTATGATGTAGTCCTTTATCCAAACCTTGTCAGCCTTAAAGGTATTGAGCATATCCATAATAAGAACTGCTCCTATATATGCGATAAGGATAACAACAGAATAGAGGTTGGAGCAAAGAGCCAGATAAGTCAAAACAATCAAGACGGCGATAGTTTTACCACTCTGAATCTTTCGTAAATCGTGCTGCATAAGCCAAAGAACCATACAGGCGCACATCATATTGGGTATCACATAATGATAATAGCAATTAGTGTCATGTGAATACCAGAGATATTCATTTTTCTCACCGGCAGAACGCAAAATGAGAAAATGTAACAAGATGAATACGATCATCAAGGCAATATTGGTCAGCCGGCTTAGTTTGAATCTTTTTTCTATATATGCATGAACGAATAACAGGTAGAAAATGATAAACAGGCTTACAACGACAGCATTTGTCAAAATAAGTCCAAAGATATAATCTCCAACAAGAGGAACAACAAAATAGCCTGCAAAAGTTGCAACGAGTGGTTCGAAGCACTCGGGAAACACTTTTGTCGGATTCCAACAGTCAAGGGATGGATAAGGAGGTCTTTCTAATCCTATATTCTGCCAATCGTCGGTATCATAGGGGGCGATTGGGTGAACTTGACTGAAAAAAACGACGAAGAAGATAAATACGATAAAGTAAAATACCCACTTGGATTCAAATATTCTTGTCTTCATTTTGGAAAAGGATCCGCAGTTTTTTATCTGGATTGGAATCTTGCAATACGTCCTCCTGTCAAAACACTATATAGCGAAGGAACTATTGTTTTTATGGTTTTTGCAACAATGATTGCCAAGATAATTACAAGTATCGGATTGATTATGTAAAGGAAAGACAAAGACCTGCTGTTCACACCAAATAAACTCGTCCCCAGTTGCATAATAACGAAAAGTACGGGCTCGTGGAAAAGATAGATGAAAAAAGAGTAATTTGTTAAAGTCTGCAAGAGATGATTTCTCTCAAGATTTGTAATTTGAGACAAACTGTCATATCCTCGCCAGACGGTTATCATTCCACAGGCAGAAAACAGGATGCTTAAATATTCCTCACCACGAAAATGATTCGGCAAAAAGAAATCCCATGTAAAGGACAATCCCAAATAGATAGCTGCCGAAGCGGCAACAATTGGTTTTGAGAGAAATGTTCTGACAGACTGTAAATCGGATTTTATGGCAATAGTTCCTCCTAAAGTAAAAAATGCGATTTCGAGATGTCCAAGATTAAAGGCTTGCATCAAAGGAGGAGTTATCACTAGGAGGATAATGGGCACATACCAGCTAAACTTCTTGATGAGCCAGTATATTATAGGGGAAATAGCAATATAAACAATCAAATCCCTTAAAAACCATAAATGGAAGCCTGCAGGACAAATTAATAAATTATATAGTCCAGTACTAAGACTATGGTATTTGTCAAGAAGATTGAAATTGAAGAACTCCTTTGTAAATGGGTTATGGGAAAAGAAAAGGCTTTCAAGAACAACAATCACATTCCAAAGGACAAAAGGTATCAACACAGTTCGTAACCTTTTTTTCATCTTTGGAAAACAATCTGTCATTGCATTTAATCCATAGAAGAAAAGGAAACCAGATATCGTGAAGTAGGTCGGATTGATTACTCGGTACGACAATCTTGAAATGATTGATTTTACAACAAAAGACATTCGGAATTGTTCCGCCTCATTATAGATGCCATGTACATAGAGCATCATAATGACCAGAACAAATGATACAATAGTTATTTTGTTCTGATAATAGGAAGATATTTTCAATGGCTTGTTCTCATTCATACTGTTTGAGAAAATCCGCAGATTGATTATTCCTGGAGTTTAAATTCCGATTTTATGTATCGTTTTATCATATAATGCTTTGAAAGCGTGGCACAAACGCCTTCGCTGCTGTCAAATGCCAATGGCCAATTGTCTTTCAAATCAAATTTAGGAACAAGAATGTTGACAGAGCCCTGCCCCAAAGCTTCGGCATAGCGAGCTTGATCAATAAAGCTTCTGTCATAGGCAATACATTCATATTCAGTAATTCCCCACAGACATTGAACTCCTAAAAAAGTGGATCTGACATTTCGAATGTTGAAAGTAACCAGCAGAATAAGCAATGGCAAGAAATATCTAAGTCCCTTTATTCTGGAACACAAATATCCCACACAAAGAATCAAAAGCAGAAGAATGAAAAAAGCGTACGAGAAAATAACTTCGCCTTTTTGCATATTCTCTGGTTTGACTTTTGAGCTGAGAAGAACAAGATAAATGAAGGATAGTATTGTAGCTAGAAGGATAACTATTTGTCGTTTGCCAATGTGGAAGATTGTATGCCGTCCGGATGTAAAATCAAGAATTTTTGCAAAAAGGAACGTGAGAGCAGCGAAAAGGACAACACCAATATTAAAAAGAATAGCGAACGAACTCCTAATTGTGGACACAATCATTTCGACAAAAGGATCGTTAACATGTCCATAGGCATTAGCTCTTATACCATTTACCTCAATCAGTTGGACAATCAGCCATAGAAATATTACAATGATGCCATAAGCATGTTGTTTGATATAAAGAATCAGCCATCTGCTTTCTTTTTTATTACATTCAAAAAGGTCATAAAGCAACTTGGCTCCAATATATGCTATCAGAATAACCGTTGAATACAAATTGGAACATAGGGCAAGATAAGTGATGAGAATGATTATTGTGGTTTGAATATAGTTTTTCCAATCCAAGGACTCATGTCTCATAAGCCAGAGAACTAGACAGGAACAGAGCAGATTCGGAATGATGTAATGATAGTAGCAGTTGCAGTCTTCGGCATATAAGAGATGGTCGTTTCCCGTCTCTTTTGTTTTTAATATTAGAAAATGTAGTAGTACAAATAAAACTATGATGCAAAAGTTGCTGAGAGGCGAGAGTCGGAATTTGTCATTCAGCAGCTTTTGTACAAAATACAAATAACAAGTTATAAAAAAAGATACAACGATGGCATTGGCAAGAATCAATGCATTGATATAATCACCGATAATGGGGGTGATAAATCTTACCGCAAACATTGCAACAGCGGGTTCCAATCTTTCGGGAAAAACTTTTGTGGGATTCCACCAGTTCAGCGAAGGATAAAGAGGTCTTACTATGCTCATATTCATCCAATCGTCTGTGTCAAATGGCACGAGTGGATGTATTAGTCCAAAATAGAATACAAAAAATAAAAAGCTTAGAAATAGCAGCAGTCTGTTAAGGGCCTTATTTGTCATAGCTTGGGTTATTGTAACCGATTTTCCATTCTCCGTATGCATCACATACCGAATCGTAATCAATTGGAGATGTAGTGCTATAGCCATCGATGATTCTGTGGCGCTGGGAATTGTAGTTCTCGTTAATGATGCTACGCGAAGGCTTATACCATGGTGTAGATATACCTGCGATATCGAGAAGTAGATGAGGAAGATCGTCTAACATAAACGGAAGACGTGTTGCAGCGGCAATCTTTTGTTCTAGATTCGGATGTCGAACACGGCAACTGTCGGTAAGATAAATCATAAAAGGAACATCTAATTGACAATGTAATCCTGGGGCGCCGATTTCATTGAGATTAAAGGCGCGGCCGATATGAGGTCGAAAATCGTTTGCTTCGTCGCCATGATCTGCGAAATACAGTATCAAGGCATCCTTGTCAAGAAACATTCGGATGATTTCGTTTACTACGGAATCATTATACAGAGTGGCATTGTCATAACTTGCCACATCCAATGCCTGGGTTTCGGTGAGCTCGGGTCGTTGATAGTCGCTGGGATGGAAGAAATCGCGACCTTCTGGGAATCGTTGGATGGTATTTACATGTTGTCCGATTAGATGGAAGAACAAGAGATTAAGTGAGTCTCTCTCGACTTCATTTCTTTGGCTTTTATATTCTTCAATAATACCTTCATCATATTGGTGTTTTTGGCTATTTCGGTGGGAAAAGATTCGCGGCTCAATGCTTGGATGGTTGAAAAAACCGGCCGAAGCGTCCCATGGAGACATGTCGACGCGTTTGACAAATTGATTACTGAAGAAAGAAACGTTATAGCCGACGTACTTGAAGATAGCGGGGAATAAAGGTGCGTCACACCACTCTAGAGAATCGTCCACACTTGCCATCGAAAGGAAACTCTTAAAGACGGGAGATGTCCCATTGATGGGCGAAATCACATCTTCAAAAACGTAGAGATGGCTGAGTTGAGAGAGGCGGGGATTGGTCAGATGATTGTATCCGTATAGGCTGGAATGGTGACGATTGTACGATTCGCCAATGATGATGACTATATCCTTCGGACTCGAAGATTCATTTCGAATAGCATAGATTTCTTGATTAGACTTCTCGCATCTCTCGAAGGTCGAGCGTTCATCAAGGAATTGTATGCCAGACTGATAGATATTGAAGACAAAAGAATTAATGAAACCACAATCCCAAATGCGACTTTCTTCCAGATTGGCAGCCCAGTCAAATGAGAAGCCGGGAAGTAGATAAACAAGGAACCCCAGTGAGAATGCTACATAGAGACTAAAGAGCGAAGATAGGGTCGTTTTGAATTTGCTTGTAATGGCTCTCTTGATATCTTGTTTGGTTTTTAAGTAGCACCACAGTTTATAGACTAAGATTTCTGCACCAACAAAAAGGATGAACTTGAAAAATATTCGATTAAAGATATGAGTGTGTATATAGGTGTTGATGAATTCGGAAGATTCTTGCGAAGTGGTTTCGTTGGCTAATTGCAGCATATACGCGTTGATGTGTGAGCCAAAGGATTTGTACAGAAAGATGTCTGTGAAGACTACCGCATAGATGCTAATATGGAAGATTGTGATTAATAGCAAGCCGGCCTTTGTGTTCAGTTTGGATACAAGGTAAGCAAGAGTGACAAGTAGATAGGAGATGCAGCTATAGAACAGAAGTCGAGCAATGAAGAAGAATGGGTTGTTCAGAATCCAATGGACCTTGACCTCTGCTGCCATATCCGGAAGGATAAGTGCAAGGGTCAGGAAGATGAACGAGACAGGAAATGCTCGAACGGGAGCAAGAAGGAAGTTGGATATTTTGGAAATGGAATGAACCATGTCAATAATGATCTATGATGGAAAAAAGAAAAACAGAAAAAATGTCTGCTTAGATTCGATTTACGACGGAATATTACGCTGTAAGTCTACCTCTTACCTTTTGTCTTGTAGATATTGTGGTTTACGATCTATATATACAAATATTTCATAAATTACAAACGAAATAGCCAGGGTAATGGCGAGGTAGAGAGTCAGAGTAAAATATATAGAATAAGAGTCGTTCAACCTAAAAACGTAGCGGCGTACTATGGGATGAATGACAAAAGCCCATGCACTCAGCCTACCGATCCAAGAAAAGAGAGAGCATGTCCAACGTAATCGACATAATAGAAGCCCCAATTGAATCAGGGCGATGCAGGCGAATAAGCTACCCAAGCACCAGATCCAGACATTGAAGCTACCAAGAATAACAATGAGGATTGATCCAATGAGCAGGAGCCGAGAATCTAGCCATACGGGTTGGCGGCGAACTGCATAGATTCCTAAAGAGAATGGAAGAACTAGGGCTGGAAAGTTATAATGCAGATAAACTAGTAATCCGTACTCGTTCGTGAGATCGTGCCTACAATAGAAAGTTATTGCATATTGCAGTAGTAAGCAAAGAAGAGTGAAAACGCAGACGAAGCGAAGATTCTTTTTATAATAAAAAAGGTAATAGACCACATAAAACTGCATAATGAGTGAGAACCACCACCACGGACCAAAGATTAAGGGTCTACTTGGAAGAAGATTGGAAACAAAGGTTGCTAACTTGATAATATGGTCCCATGATGGTTCGTCTCCCCCAAATAGCCGGAAGGCGATATAATAGACAAAAATGCCGATGAAAAGCAGTCGCCAGAGTTTGGAAGCATGATGAACCAGAAAGTGTACGGGAGAAATACCTTCTTTAAGGTCATACTTGGTGGCAAGTCCGTATCCACTCAGGAAGATAAACAGGGCAACACCATAGAATCCATAATGACTAAATAAATTGAGAATTAGATGTGGCCCGCCTTGCAAGATATATTGTCCATACTGCTTAATAGGTTCGATAGACCATAAATATTCATTTTCTGGGATGAATTCGGGAAGAACATGACAGAAATTGTGAATCATGATTAGTATTATGGCTAATCCTCGCAATTTCTGTGAATCTTGATATGTCAATGTTTTCATAGCTTAAACTCCAATGGGTGGCTGAACTACAACTTTATAAATGTGAAGTTTGTCGAGAAAGAATTCTCCACATTCGAATGTGCGATCAGACCCGAAGAGTCCTAGAAGCGAACAATAGACAACTAGGAATGCTGCAAGAAAGATATGGCGCTTGACAAAGAGCCCCAATGTTTCTCCAATATGAGAATATAACGAGTCTTCATCGAAAGAAAAATATGCAATGAGCAGAAATTGTGAAAAGAGGAATGCTGCAAACCAGCGAGCATGGTCAACAGTAATGCAGAAGGCTGGTATGAGTAGCAAAAAGGCCATCTGCATTGCAATGAAGAGGATGCGATTCTGCTTACACTGTACTTTTAACGCCTCTCGCCAAACCTTCCATCCAAGCAGAATCAACGGCAACAGGAAGAGAATGGTGAGACAAAAGCCAGCGACGAGTTTTCGCAGATTCGAAAGAATATATATCTGCACATGATCAGATATGTGAGCATAGTAAATGAACCAAACAAACTTGCGCGACAGCTCAATATTCGGATGGTAATGTGTGGCTTCGTCGAGCGAGATGTTCATCGACGAAAACATGATGACCGAGAGGAAAGTAATGATGACGGCAATAGCCAGAATGGCATAGCTGACGAACAACTTACGGTTGAAACCCTTAGACCAGATATCGTAGATAAACAAGGCAACGAAGAATGGCATGTAGGTCACTACAAAAATGTGATGGGACAGGATGTCAAATACCATCAGCAATGCGACGCAGATGAAATATACCAATCTATTACGTTCGCGGTGATAAAACAAGAAACAGAATATCAGACAAGACAAGTATAGGAAGATGTCTAAACGTCCGAAGTTTGGAAAAACAAGTAGAAAAAGCAAAGATGCAGGACAGGCAAGATATAGTATGGTTAGATATACGGAAGAAAGATGAACCTCTCGACTCCTATGTTTCATCTTGTTTATAAAGAGGTTGCAGCAATAGGAAAATAGCAAGCATCCTGCAATGGAAATCAGATAGACCAATTTTAGCAGTCGACCTTGATTGAGATCGTTGAATAACAAGCTAACTACAGAAGCTATTAGTTTTCTGCCGCCAAATCCCGTTTGATAGTCAATGGTGAAGGAGCATAGGCAATCCACATCCAAAGACCGCTGGGGATGAGACATCATGAAAATTAACAATAGCAGGAATATCGTTATTCCGTATGCATTTGCTTGAAGAATTCCTTTAATCCTGTCCATATATCGGTTGGGTTTCTACTGTTTACAGTTTGACACTTTTGCCGGTGAGCCTTAATCCCCAATAATGGAAAAGCACGGCAAAGGAATTTTTGATGGCCTTGTTCGAAACGCGAGGCGATGGCGCCATATAATGTATAGGCGCCTCAATATAACGTTGGTCTCTTAACAAGTATCTTACTTCGGTTTGATAAAAATGAGCTTTCGATATCAAACCGTATTCAACAAACTTACGTGCTACATCGGAATGAAAACCCATATAGCCTGATGTCATATCGCGGAAATGCGTGCCTAACAACAGATTCGAAAGGATTGTGCCTCCACGGGATAGTACCGTGCGACGCCAGTTGGAATCGTAAATGCTACCTCCGTTCATGAATCGGCATCCAAAGACACATTTGTGTCCCTCGGACAAATATCGAAGGAACATAGGGATAGCATTTGGATCGTGAGACAATCCGCCATCCATTTCCATTACATACATGTATTCTCCTGTAAGCAAAGCTTCTTTGTAGCCACGAAGATAGGCATCGACAACGTTTCTGTTTTCAGGAGCCCACACAGGAATAAAACGAGAGTCGCGTTCATGGAGTTCCTGACACAATTGCAAGGTATTGTCTTTCGATACATTGTCGACCACAAGATAGGCATCACCTAAAAAAGAATTATCAGCCTTGACTCGATCGAAGATATCGATGAGCATCGATGAAAATTCAGCAAAAGTGTCTGATTCATTTGCCAGCGGGATAACAACCGCAAATTTCTTATTGTTCATGACTTTTTGAAAATCCAGAATTTACTCAAAATATAATTGATGACAATTACCACAAGATTAATGAAAAGTTTCGCATAGTTCTTGTTGATGCCTAATATGGAGACCAATAGGAACATACCGCCCATATCAACGACACAAGATAATCCTCTCGCACCGAAGAATTCAGCCGCCTCTTTCACCCATACATTTCGAGCAAAACTTTTGCTCTCGAAGACGTAGTATTTGTTGGCAAGGAAAGAGAAAGTGATGGCTAGGAACCATGCTATTGCATTAGCTACTAAATAATGGAGATTGACGATATTGGCAAGGAACCAGAAAATGCCGATATCGAGAATAGTGGTCAATGCTCCACATATTCCATATAATATCAGCTCTTTGAGTTGGTCCTTTCTTTTATTGCTCATTTTAGTCTTTGGTCGTATAAATCCATTGCATAACCCATGCACACATCCATGTTTGCATACTCCCATTCGGCGAATCTGCCACAAAGATAGAATCCATAGTCGGCGAGAACGTCCTTGAGCGCCGTAATCATACGTCTGGTGTCTTTGTCTTGTATGGGATAAGTATACTTTTCGTAGTGGTGCGTGATATACCGTGGGGATAGCGGGATCCGAGAGAGGTTGTCCTTGATATCTTCTTCAGAAATATAGTCGGTAAATTCTATTGTGCCCGTCATCTTTCCAGGAGCATTGTTACTGGGAGAGAAATTGCCTGTACAAATGATTCTATGAGATTCGTGTGTGCGACTTGGCATATAGATCCAACTGTATGGATTCTGTTCAATTTCGCAGAAAACGGCCGTAGTTCCATGGGATTCGAGTTTTTCGATGTCGGAAGAAAAGTTGGAAATATCAATAATATCGGACAGTAGTGAGGGTAACTGCTTGATATTGCCGCAGAATACGATGCGATCGAACATTTCGTCATCAATGAGATAATGTGACCCTTGCTTTTGGAGCTGTTGGATTTTTTTGCCATAGCGAATGTCTAATCCAGCAGATAGCGTATTGGCGATGAATTGTGAGCCGCCTTGCCGAGGATAGAAGAAGGAACTATGGACAAACGCTTTTTCCTCGATGTGGTAAATGTTGTTGAAAATGATTTCTTCCACAGAGGGCATTGGCAACTTGCCTTCAAGCCAAGAGAGAGGCACTTTAGTCAGGTCTCTACGCCAAACCTTATAGTTGTAAGGTTGGAAATAGAGTTCGTAAAGAGTATCTCCGAAACGTCTCTTTAGAAAATCTTCGAAGTTGGTTGGCTCGCCGCTCTCTCCTTTTGACATCTTTACAAGATCCTTGGCAATCTTAGTGCCGATTTGCTTGTCAAAATAGTAAGCATGATTCTCGATAGGATAAGGTATTTGATTTCCATCGGGCATAAAGACCGACGAGTTGCGTATAGCTTTGGTAAACTGATTGTCCTTGTCGAAAAACGACCAGAACCATTGCATCACATCTTTTCGCTTTGTGTTGAATACATGGCCGCCTGTGCGATGAAACAAATTGCCATTAATCACATCACATTTGATCATTCCTCCTGGCCTGGAATCAGCCTCAAAAACAGTTACGTCATTGTTGGATTTTAATAGATTAGCAATGGATAATCCTGAAATGCCACCACCAATAATGGCGTATCTTTGGGCAGAAGGGCAAGATGTGTTCATTTTTTTATTTAATAAAAAGCAAGATACAGAATAATACTATTCCGTATCTGTGCTTATTATGATTAATTGTATTTTATATTCAAGTAAAGGTTCACTTTTTGATAAAAGCCTTGCGGTGTGAGCCGTCTGGCATTCTCTTGATAAAGAATCCGTTCTCGCTGTCGGCACTTCTTTGTCCCCAGAGATTGAATGTCTGCTCATTCATCTCGTCTTCATTCAAAATTGACTTGATAGAAGTAGTGTTGTTGGCAATTCTGAAGTGTCCGAACCTTGCATTTGTAGGAACGGTTAAATATGCACGGTAAGCGCCGACTGGCATCATCCTATCAATGCTAACGTGATAGAATCCGAGCACCTCGTTAAGACTTTGGAGCACGTATGATCCTGCAGGAGCATATGTATTCACAAGCGTGCCTGTAAGCAGGCCGTTAGTAAGACTTTCTTCTCCTGAGGCAGTAACTTCTTCTCCGGAGAGTGTATAGTTGCCTTGAGGAGCATTTATGAGGTATGGTGTGAATGGAAGTGGATTGATTACCTCTTCGAGTACAAGAGAAATGCCATCTTCTGCAACATCGGTCACAGAATAGACTTTCATATCGTCGGGTACCTCAAAGGCAAACGGCAGGCAAATGGTAGTCCATTCGTTCTTGGAGATGGTAAGTTCATAAGAGATAGAATCGGTTATGTATTCAAGATAACGATCTTCCAATGCAATTCTGTCGTTGAGCCAACTCTCGACTCTTTCTGGCGAATCGGTGAAATTGGTTACACATGGACTATCTGCCCATTTGGCCCATTCTTCGGCGTAGTTGGCATCGCCGATACGCTGATACCAGTCATTGACAAGATCCATAATAGACGCAGTGCTTATCACACCATTGTCGCGAAGCTGAGCATACCTGTCCTTGACCTCTTCCCAAAAGTACTTTCTGATCCAAAGCATAGGTCCTACAGAATCCGTGTTCTGCATCATATAGTTGTACTTTTTAGATGATTGTTCTGCTTCCCAAAGAGATGTGCCATCTTCGTTGTAACCGAATGTGAGGTTGCAGTCATATGGAGCTACGGACCACTTGACTCCGTCGGAGGTGAACCATTGCCAGTTTTTTGAAAAACCGTCGTAGTTGGAAGTTACAAGGGAGAAGACCTTATAGTTGACTATTTCATTCACGTCGAAACGTGCCTGTATAGCCTCCCTCATCGTCTCTACGGAGGAGCCACCATCTTCCAGGGCCTGAAGTTCTGAGCAGTATTTGCTGAGGTTCACGATGTACTTTTTAGCTGTGGCACAACGCACCATTTTCGTCTTGCCGGTGTATGCCTCCGATGTCTCGTCTATGATTTCCTGTGGATAGTCGCCGTCATAGTCGGTTCCGTCCATATTGTATAGGTCCTTCGGATTACGCACCTCGAACTTGGTCCAATTGATTGAATTTTGGAATAGCTGCTTATTGTTGAGCGTTCCGTCGAGCCAAACGTGTTCGGCTACTTTCTTGTCAAGCCCCATATTGGCACGATGTTTTTTGAGTTGCCAAGCCATGATGCCGTAGAAGTCGCCATTGAAATAGAGGGATACAGGGAATGCCTTGGGATAGCAGTTGTCTCGATCTGTCACATTTGAATAGAACTGATAGGCAATCTCGGCAGTGCCTCTAAGACCATCGGCATAGAAACCCTTCAAATGGAACTCATCTTGAGCAACCCAGTCGCCAAATGAGATTGCTGGTGTCAAATCACCCACCCATTCATCCTCGCAGAATGAAACAGAGAGATTGCTCTTAATTTTTGAGTCGCCCTGCAGGTTTAGAAGTATTTTCTTCCGGAAGAAGTTTCCATTATTGTCGTACAGATCTATGTAGGCATGCAGATTGTCTTCCTTAGATGTGGGAAAAATGTCACACGTGATGTTGGCGTAGGCATATCGTGGTTCGGCAAAAGCGATGGTAGCTTCCTGACTCCAATCGGTGAGGTTGTCGTATGTGATGCCAAGCTCATCAAGTTTCTTGTCGAAGTCGCTTTCTCCGAACGAAAATGTAGTAAACGACACCGAGTCGCAAGGCGTGAATTTTCCGAGGAGAACAGATATTTCACGCTCGAGGAATGTGGAGTCAACAACTGATACCAAGGTGTTGGTTGTTGTGTCGTTTGCAAAGGTTTGCATTCGCCATCCTATAGCATCTGCACCAGAATTCAGACGCAAAGATCTCTTTGAGAAAAAGGCTCCTTCAAAGTTTCCTTTGGTCAACCCGACACCATTGATAGTCACAGTGGCACCATTGGGCAATAGAGTCATTGGAATGACCGTTCCAAGGCTATCGTATTTGATATGCGCATTGAAGAAATCTGCCATATGCTGATATACGATGGCGGAACGAGATTCTACGCTTTTCCCCAAATAGTATATCCAGTTGTTATAGCCAAGACCTGCGTCTACAGGATAGTAATTGTAAAGCGTCATAGTGTACGGAACTTCGTCATCAATCTCTGCTTTCATCTTTTCAAACATTGGCACAGTGACTGAAGGTTTCATGATATCGCCGAGATATACAGCGAACGCATCAATAAATGCCTCACGGAATGTTTTGAAGCTTATCATTTTCTTGTATATTGTGGCACCATTTTGTATTGATGAGGCAGTTGCGTATTTATATTCCGAATCTGTTGAAGCCAAAGTTTTATCAGATACACTCCCCAATAAGAATTTGAACATATTGAACTCTCTGCCGCAAGACGCAGAAAAAGAGAAATCCAAATCTTTGAGGATCCATCGCCACTTCATGGATTTGTCTATAGGACGCCAGATGCAAATGTTATTATCTGGATAATCTCGGTTGGTTGAATACATTTCTGCAATCATAGCTTGCATGAAATTATCAACATCAATGAGGTTGTCCATTTTTGCATAAGTGGCATTGGAACCTGTATATACACTATACACTTCACTGAAAGTGGATTCTGTGCGTTCTGTACTGCCAGAAGGCAGGTAGGATTTGTGGGTGGCATAATAAATATCCTCAATGCCGAAATTAGCCTCTACATAGTTGTCGTTGGCTCTTTCTCTCAATCCGTAAATGCCCTTATACTCACCATTGATATATACAATAACTCCGCTATATGCTTGATAGTCAAGATTTGACATTCCAGTACCAGCAATTCTTTGGACAAGAGCATCGTTGATACGAGAATTAGGACTGAAATTGCCACCATTGCGAAGAGAGAATGATTTCACTTTTTTAACATCTGGTTTTTCCTCCCAGAGTACGCCATTAAAACGTTTTGTTCCAAATCGCTTGTTTGCAAATAGCTTCAAGCTTTTCTGTGCGTAACCACGCGTGGCGCTTCCTCCGACTTCGACCTCTCCTACTTGGTTGAACCATGCAGAACCACTAGCTCCGTCAAAATATTCGGCATTGACAGGACGCCGCCATTCGTATTCGTAGTTGGGTTTGCCTTCTGTTTTGGTATGAGAAAGGATGCCTATATTATCGCTATAAAGATAAATTGAATCAGTCAAGATGGATACAATGGGCAGAGTTGTGGCTCTGGGGTGGAAAATGTAAGAATTGGAAGTTGAAGGACGGCTAAGGGCTGCATCAGAGAGTAGCTTCGCTCTGATGACTGTATTTTTGTTAATGTCGAAAGTGAATTCAGTGCCAGAAACCGAAGATCGAGTTGGTTCCTTTCCATCCGTGGTAAGATATATTTTAGTGTCTGAAGGATAGTTCCCTTCTGGCATGGAGATTGTGAGAGTGTTGGACGAGTTCATAACTTGTCCCTTTAGACTGAAAACGGGCTCAGGGAGCAACAAACTAGAAAATCCTCCTTCATTGGCAGTCCCGGGGGTAGGGATTAATTCCCATCCCCATTCGTCTTCTCCATTCGAAGAACGTCCGTAAGCAATATTAGCAGCAGGCATAGCAGGATACGAAAGAGAGTCTACTGCCATCCTGGAAGCATCGAACAAATATAGGATTCCGGGACTTGTAGATTCGAGTCGGAAATCAGTATGCAAGGCTCTGGATTCTTTATCACACAAAATCAGGAGGTAACTTTTAGCCTTGATTGTGGAAGCAGATGTAATCTTAAAGGCCGAAGTCGCGTCACTGGAAGTGCCGATATAGTAGTTTTTGAGAGAAATGTCATCATCCGTTGGATTATATAGTTCAACCCACGAGTCAGGAAAGTCGTGTTCAACCATTAAGCAGTCGATGTTCGATTGCATAATTTCATTGATGCAAAGTGTTGCCTCGGTTTGGGCTGAAGCTAAGATTGGGAGATATATTAGGAGTGAGAGCAAGGTCTTTTTCATTTTGATAGATAATCAATTTGTTACTGGTTTCTGTTCTTTTGCTTAACAATTTGTTGCCTTGTATATCAAGATTAGAAATGCCTTTCTACATTCTTTTAGGCGTACAAAGATATACAATATCTTTCAATGTTACTATGCTTTTTGGGAAAAAAGATAAATTATTTACATTTTTTATGAAAAATATGAAAACTTGTTGACTCAATAGTGCATATTTTAGGTGATTTGTAAAGAGTCTCATTGATAACTTATTTGAGGAAAGCTTTTTCTTTTAGACTTCTTTCATAGTTGGCTTCGGCGGTACCTCTTTCTTTTTTCAGACGAAGTGCATATTTAATCAAGTCCATCTTGCGATTGCGGATACCGCGTTTCAAGAGTTGGATAATTTTTGTATCAAGGGATTCTCGGCGAAGTGGATTACTGAACGATACAAGAGATCCAATATAATCATTGACATACATTTCCTTTTCAGCGCTCCATTTGATGTTTCTTCTGTCGTGGACTGCTCGTGCAGATGGGACTATACCGATCTTATATTTCCAGTAATTAGTTCTATTCAGGTAGTTGTTATCTTCCCCATAATGGGGGAAAGTTGGAGAAAAACCGCCGACAGTTGCAAGACACTTAGAAGTAATAAGCCAGTGTGCTGCCATAACGAATGATACTTCATATACTTCCACGACCCTTTGGAAATACAAATCCTCGGTCAAAGATGGCGAAAAGACTTGATGATGAGGAATGATATAACTCCTGAATTTCTCTTCGAAATGTAGACCATCAGCATTCATTTGCATAGGACTTAACACACCATATTCAGGATGTGCTTCGCTTACATTGATAAGATGTTTAAAAGTGTCTTCTTGTATCCAAGCATCCTGATTGAGCAGATAGACAAAATCGTAATTTCTGTCTAACGCTTTCTGTAAACCGATATTGTTAGCTTGGCCAAAGCCAAGATTCTCCTTATTTCTTATTAGGTCTACTTCTGGGAAATTATTGTGAATATAATCCTGTGTTCCATCTGTCGAACCATTATCTATAATAGTCACATCACAAGGGACAACAGATTGACGTAAACTGGTTAGGCATCTATTCGCCCAAGGCATAGCATTGTAGGTAACAATGATGACAAGGATCCTGTTTTGCTTCATTTGATAAAAATGATTTTGTAAGAATCATTGGGTTGATGTACGATGTTAATTCCTGAAGTCAAATGATTGATTTTCACCCCCCAGTTATTGTATATGGATATTTGGTCAGAATCAAGATGCTGGTTTATGGTGAAATCTGTAGTATTGTCAATTCTGAAGTGACTTTGGGTTGGTTTGACAATATTTAGATATGCGTGGTAAGCAGGAATTAATAATTCGTTATCTTTGTTGACCCGATAGAATCCAACAGTTCCATTTTGCTGTTGGAGCACGAATGAGTTAAGTGGAGCAAATGTATCGATGATGCAACCTGTAAGCAATCCGTTAGTTAGGTCTCCTTCTTGTGTTGTTGCGGTGTCAATACTGTATAAAGAATAGTCACCTGCAGGGCCATGGACCAAATATGGTTCATATGCATTTGGTGTTGTCGTGGCATTAAGAATAAGAGTAGAGTTATCCGAATTGATTTCGGAAACAGTATATAATTCAAGTTCTGCCGGAACTTCAAAAGCAAAGGGCATACACACTGTCGCCCATTCTGCGCTTGAAATTGTTAATTTATAAGAGGTGGGGGTATAATCGAGATAGTAATCTTCGAGAGCAATGCGATCGGAAACCCATTTTTCAAATCTTTCGGTACTTTCAGAAAAAGACGTCAAACATGGGCTTTCTGGCCAAGTTTCCCACTCTTCACCATAGTTTTCCTTTCCTATTCGCTCTTGCCATTTGTTTACAAGGGAGCAAATATTGGAAGTGGAAATAATGCCGTTTTCACGTAGAATAGAGTAACGTTCTTTAAGGTCTTCCCAGAAATACTTTTTAATCCAGAACATTGGACCACTGCAATCAACATTTTCCATCTTATAGTCATATTTTTTGGAAGATTGTGTGGCGGGCCAAAGAGAAGTTCCTTCTTCATTATAGCCAAAAGTGAGATTACAGTCGTATGGTGCGACTGTCCACTTTTTACCATCATAGGTAAACCATTGCCAGTTTTTGGAGAATCCGTCGTAGTTGGAGGTAACAAGAGAGAATACCATATAATTGATGAGTTCGGGCACATCAAATCGCGACTTAATGGCTGCCTTCATTTCCTCAACAGATGCTCCATTTTTTTCCAATGCAGACAGTTCTGTATAGTAGTGACTAAGATTGATGATATGATTTTTAGCTTGGTTGGAGCGAATCATTTTATTTGTGCCTGTGTAATGTATAGATGTTGAATCAATGATTTCTTGAGGAACATCTCCATCATAATCTGTACCATCCATATTGTATAAGTCTTTAGGATTTCTCACCTCGAATTTCGACCAATCGATGGTATCCCGGAAGATTCTCTTATCATTAAGAGTCCCGTCCAACCAAACATTGGATGAGGATTTCTTATTGAGGCCCATATTGTCGCGATGTTTCTTGAGTTGCCAGGCCATAATTCCATAAAAATCGCCATTGATATAAAGCGACATTGGGAAAGCTCTTGGATAGCAGTTGTCTCTTTCTGTAATTTGGGAATAGAGTTGATAAGCGATCTCGGCTGTGCCTCTGAATCCATCAGAATAGAATGCCTTCAGATGGAATTCATCTTGTGTCACCCAGTCTCCAATAGTAATGTCTGGTGTGACGTCACCCTTCCATTCGTCTTCAACAAACGAAATAGAGTAATTGTTTTTATCCTTAGGATCCCCTTGGAGGTTAAAAAGGATTTTCTTTTGGAAATAATTGCCATTGTTGTCATAAAAAGAGATATGGGCATGTGCATCGTCAGTCTTGGAGGTAGGAAGAGAGTCACAAGAAATGTTGGCATAAGCATATTGTGGCTCGGCAAAAGCGATAGCTGTATTATTGCTCCAATCACAAAGATTTTCAAAAGAAATGCCTAGTTCTTCAATTTTGTTGTCGAACTCGCTTGGTGCAAAAGTGAACGTAGCAAAAGAAACTGAATCACAGTCAGAATAATCGCTCAGCAAAAGCAACACCTCAGAAGTATTAAATGTGTATTGGCTGGTTGGAATGAGAACACTGTCATTATCATAATGAAATGTTTCCATCTGCCATCCGATGTTTTTACTTCCGGAATTCAGATTGAGTTCGCGATCTGTGAAGAACGCACCATCAAAATCGCCTTCTGTAAGTCCATTTCCATTGATTCTTACGGCAACGCCATCCGTCTTAAGGGTCATGGGTATTACATTTCCCAAGGAAAAACAGTCAGCCATGTGCTGATATACGTAAGTCGGTCGTTTCTGGAAAAAGCCTTTAAAGGTGGAAAGGGCCGTATTAAATCGATTGAGAGACGAAAAGTTATCGTTTGCAGCATAGGTGGGAGCTAATTCTGCATATATTTCCTCAACCATGGAGTCAACTAAAGAGATTGACACCGAGGGTTTCAAGAAATCGCCCAGCCATACAGCAAACTTGTCAATGAAGGGTTCACGAAATTCCTTAAAGGACATCATCTTACGATAAATGGCAGCCGATTCGTCAAGATTGGCTCGATTCGCCCATTTATATTCGAGGTCATTCTCTGAGACTTGGCCGAACAAGAACTTGAACATGTTGAAATATACCACTGATCTATCCAATCTGGTGCCACACATGTCCAGGTCTTTAAGTATCCAACGCCATTTGCCGTCCGATGCTTTAGGTCTCCACATGAACACATTATTGTTGGGAAAGTCGTTGTTGTTTGCGAAAATTTCAGTAATCAGGGATTCCATGAAATTCTCGACATCTATTTGTTCGGTCATTTGTGCATAAGTGGAGGCACTATCGGTATAAAGATAATAAAGAGGGCCGAACGAAGAGGTTTCCCATTCCTTCGATTCTAATTCGTATGATTCGTGGGTTGCTGTGTAAATATCTTCCAGACCATTGTAATTCGATTCAACAAAATCATCATCTACTCGTTCCCGCATACCGAAGATTCCGTTATAGGTGCCATTGATATATACAATAATGGGAGAATATGCTTGGTAGTCGAGGTCAGAAGCGTGGGTTCCGAACAGTCGTTGGATCATTCCATCATTGATGCGCGCTTCTCCGCAGTTGTCACCGCCATTACGCAAGACGAATGATTTGGTTTGGGTCAGATTGGGCTTGTCGTTCCAAAAAATTCCATTGTATCGCTTAGTGCCAAACCGTTTGTTCGCATATACTTTGAGCGATTTTTGTTCGAAACCTCGTGTGGTGTTTCCGCTAACGGCAATTTCTCCGATTTGACTAAACCAACGATTATCTCCATTGACAAGGTATTCAGAATTCACGGGACGGCGCCAGTCATAGAGATAATTGGAGATACCATCAACTTTTGCCCAGGCAAGAATACCTAATGTGTCACTATACAAATAATTTTTGTTGGTGGCGATGGAGATGATGGGGAGATTTGTAGCTCGCGGATGGAATATGTAGGAGTTCGTAATCGATGGTCGAGTTAGTGCAGAAGCCGAGATGAGTTTGGCTCGAATTATCGTTGTTTTGCTGACGTTGATGGATACGGATGTGTTGTTGGAGGAAGACTTTGTGGGTTCTGCACCATTTGTAGTATAATATATACGAGTGTCTTCGGGATAATCTCCTTCGGGTATTGTTATTTTGATAGTTTTTGCAGAGGACATGATTTGTCCGTCTATGTTGAATTTTGGATCTGGAAGGAGGATTGTGGATAACCCTCCTGCATTGCTTTTGCCGGGTGTCGTTCTTATTTCCCATCCCCATTCTTCGGCGCCATCGGACGCGCGTCCATACGCTATATTGGGTGCAGGCATTGCAGGATATGATAACTGGTCAATCAGTATTCCAGATTCATTGAAAAGATAGATTGAACCAGGGTTAACAGATTCAAGACGAAAATTAGTATGTAGATTTTCACCTTTCTTATCGCATGGTATAATGAGATAACCTTTTGCTTTTATGCTAGCATTTGGTATCTGGTAAGCGCTTGAAATAGAATTGCTGGTTCCAATATAATAATTGTCAAGTACAATGGTAGTTTCAGTCGGATTGTAAAGTTCAATCCATGAGTCAGGAAAATCATGTTCCAATTGAAGAGCATAGACATTGGATTGCATAATTTCGTTAAAGCACAAATCGGTAGCAGCATCAACTTGAATGTGCGAAGCCGCAAAGAAAACGCTGATAAGAATTGTACTATTCTGTAATTTCATATAATGTGGTTATGTTTCTTCTTGTGATGTTATGTTTGTAAAGAGTTGTTCCCACACTCTTACTAAGATCTATACTGAGAGGCCAATTGTCATCGTCATTGAATCGAGGAACCTGAATGAAAACGGTGTCTTTACCCTGTGCGTCTGCTTCACATACACGATTAATAACATATTTGTCTAATTGTAAGCAGGATTGTGCATTTAGGCCATATTCAAATTGAATATCCTTGAATACATTATTTGGGTTATTAAGTTCAAATAATGCAAAGACGATAAGAACAGGGATTGCTATAGTGAAATATTTTAATTTTACACTTAAATAGCAGATGCAGAAAACTATCGAAAGTAGAAAAAAGAATGCAAAAGCAAAGATTACGTCTCCTCTAAGAATGTATGAAGAGACGACGCGAGAACTTAGGAGAATAAGATAGATTGTCGAGAGTATCAAGGAACAAAAGAGAACGAAAGGTGTTTTAACGATATGAGTCAACCGTTTTTTCTCGTATACGAAATAAATACCTATGGTTCCTAAAATAACAAATATAATAAGAAGGGCGAACTTTAAATTATAGCGAATACTCAGAAAGTAATTAAAGGTCAATTCAACTTCTTGAAGAAGAGGTCTGTCAAAATGTCCATAAGAAGTAGCTCGCCGGCCATTGACCTCAATCAGTTGTACGATGAACCAAAGCAGTATAATCAATAAAGGATACCAATGATGCTTAACGAAAGGAACGAGCCAGCGAGACTCTTTGTGGTCTGTTTGAAAAATGTCAATCAGTAAGACAGAGCCCAAATAGGCAGTTAGTATGATTGTTGAATATAAATTAGAACATAGAGCTAGATAGGAAACGAAACAAAGGATTCCTATGGAAAGTCGATTTCGAATGGTATTGATGTTGCTGCGCATAAGCCACATTACAAGGCTTGCACATAAAAGGTTGGGTATCGTGTAATGATAATAGCAATTGCAGTCATGTGAATACCATAGATATTCGTTGTTGGCTTCTTCTGTTTTGAGAATCAGAAAATGAAGAATTGCAAATAGAAGCACAATAGAGAAAACACCCAATTTGGGGATTTTGAATTTGTGCTCTATTAATCGTTGGAAAGAAAATAGATAGATGATAATGAACAACGAAACGACAGCGGCATTCGTGAAAATCATCGTATTAAGATAATCACCAATAAGGGGCGTAACAAAGAATGCTGCGAACGAAGCCACGAAAGGTTCAAAACATTCTGGAAATACTTTGGTAGGATTCCAAAAGGCAAAAGAAGGATATGCTCGACGAGCCATACCCATATTTATCCAATCGTCTGAGTTGAAAGGTACGAGTGGATGTATCTGAGAAAAAAAGACAAAGAATAATAAAAACAATAATATATAAAATGTCCAATTTGACTCAAATATCTTAATTCTCATTGTTTCTATTAATTCATTATGTCGGGTTTCGTCCATTAATAGAATAACGAAAAAGCAACTAGCCCGGTTGTTTATGAATTATTAGTTGAAGATAGAAGCATAAAGGGCAAGTCTGTTTCGTTTAAGTGCTTCTAAAGAAAAATTATCTTCTATTAATTGATGTGCTTTTTTAATGAACATTGCTCTTTTGTTATGATCTTTAAGTTGAAGTATAGCATCAACAAAATCAGATGGATCATCAGCCAAAAGGCAATGCTTCCCACTTTGGACTGGGATGCCTTCTGCTCCGATGGTCGTACTGACGAAAGGAATGCCTAATTTGGCGGCTTCAAGTATTTTCATTCTGATACCACTTCCGATGGTAATAGGAACAATCATTATAGTATTTTGAATAGCGGACTCCAAATTTTCGACAAATCCCATAAAAGAAACATTAGGATACTGGGCAGATAAAGATGTAATATTTTTTTCTGACCATTTGCCGATTATTCTAAGATGATAGTTTGCATCTGCTTGGAGCAGTCTTGTCCAGCATTTGTCGAGGAACCACTTTAGACCGACAATGTTTGGAATATGATTGTCGGGGCCGACAAAACTCAGTTCAAGAGGGTTGTCAGATACGAGGTTTGCAACTTGCGAGGACTTGACAATTGCAAAAGAGTCGTGTATTCGGGTTGTAACACCGGCGTTTCTCAGTTTTTGACTATCGGTAGATGATAAAGTAACTACACGATCAAACTTGTTCAGCAAAGAAATTTCAAGACACTTTGCCCAATTGCAGATGGTTTGTCCATCGTAGAAATCACTTGATAAAGATTCTAATTCAAGTTGATGGCGTGTAAATCCTAATTCGTGATGTACGAATATTGTCTTGATATTGCAAGGGAGAGAAAGTACTAAGGGAAGATTGCGAACCATCTCGCATTGAACGGCATCGATGTTGCAATCTTTTATAATATTGCGTATGTGATCAATGTAGGACTTGGATTTGGGCAACAATTCCTCTATCCAGTAAGAGTAAGGATTTGGAGGAGCCTGTTTGGTCTTGCAGATTTTGTTCAGTAGTGCAATCATCTTGCAAGACACTTTTTGGACGAAAGACCGTTTCTCTATCGTATTATTATTGACAAAAGGAAGCAATTTGACATTCTCTCCAATTGCAGTCAGAAATGCCTGTTTGTCTATCCGATCTTGTGCAGTGTCGGTATCAGGATAAGTGATGAAGATATTATAATCATCTTTGATGGCCAGAATACCATTGAATATCGCTTGACGTCCACCGCTGTTTAATGGATATGGCAGACAATGAACTATAAGGAGAATATTCTTTTTATGCATATTATGACAAGGATTCCAAAACTTCCTTCATGCCATTTTCATATTTTTCCTGGTTGAGGGAAGCAAATGATTTGCATTTTGCAGAGTCGAAAGCAAGCATTGCATTAACAACATATTGCGGAGTCGGCAATGGCAATCCTTCTTTATAGGAATGAAGATTCTTGAGAAGACCGGCATCGGAGACTATTAGATAAGTTTTACTGGAAGATGGATTGTAAACTTGCTTCTTCGAGAAAAATCCCTTTTTTACAAATATGCCGTATTCGTCAAAACTGTAGAATGGTATCACATTATGGAGGCATACGACAATTGGGTGCATACGTTCTCCTATAAAGCCTTTGGAATGAATGATAAGTGCATACCAATCGAGAGGATCAAGGGGAAGATTAATGTGATGCTTAGTCTTTGACGGGAAAAGTTTCTCTGGCATCGGTAATGCAACGGGTAGAAAATTCTGCCTTTCAAGTTCTTCTGCTATCGCTGTTATGTATTCTTCTTTGACGTGCCAATTACTGAAACTGTATAAAACATAGTTGTCGGCCAAACCATATTTGTCAAGAATCTCTTGTTTCGAAGGAATGGGTAGATAACAGTTTTTATTGAAGGAAAAAACCGGATCTGGAAAGATGTTTATGTCTTTGGTCTTAGTGATATTTTCTATCATCTTTTTTGTCCAAGCATCTCGCACCGTGATGTGAAGATAGTTGGACAAAGCATTTCTCATTGCTGCTTTCTCTTTCCTTGTCATTACTTCGAAGGGACAATTTTGAGAGGAAACAGCATAGGTGGCAGCAGGTATCTTTTTTTGTAGTTTTCTTAAAAAGTCTCCAAAGAAAGGGTTGCCTTCAATTCGTTCGCAAGATAAGGGTGTAAAATTGTAGATGTATTTGAGTCTGCGTTTGCTGAAATAACGACACTTATTTAAAGGTACATATTTGAATAATGCGTCGCTGCCCACGATAATCGCATCAAGGTTCAAGGAATCAATAGTCAAAATCAATTCTTCCTCAATCTGACATTTGTTGGATAAAGGAAATGCCAGATCGGCAAAATGAAAATGAGAGAGAATCTGTTCTGCAGGAATACGATGAGCGTACATTTCTTCAAGATCTTTGGCATACCAATTCAAGACAATCACGTCATGCCCAACTCGTCGCAAATAACCAACGGTTGAGACCGCTTGCAGTTGGGCTCCAAAGTTGGGAGGGCAATGGTATGTTAGTACACCGATTCTCATGATTACTTTTTGAAGAAAGATTTGATAGTTCTTTTTATACGGCTACCGTATTTGTGGACCTTTTGTGATACAGTTTCGTATTGATAATCGTATGGTATTTTTGTGAATTCTGGGCAGATACTTGAAGTAATCTTTTCTTCATGTATTTTTCTGATTCTTTCTTCGTGATTGAACCCGAATAATAGACTAATAATCAATCTGCTATTGGCAATTTGTATCGAGATAATGTCATCCATCAAATCAAAGGACTGTTCAACGGATGACAGCCAACAGCCTTCCCTGAGATCCCAATAGATTCGATCGATGAAGGACATCTGAGTATTCTTTTTGTCCTTTCCTACAACTTGTTCCTTCCATTCCATTATTGCATTATAGAAGTCTTTGTTTTTGAGGATGTCAGGATACAATGTAGCCAAATCAGAACACTTGTCTCCAAAGAGTGCACGATAGTAGACACTAGCTATTTCCCAGGCACCATTCCTGATGATTACAATTTTTTTTTGTGATTTTTGTAAGGCCTGATATTGATTGTATGAATAAAATTGCCAATCTTCATCAACGGCCATACCTGAAGTGTGAATCTTGTAATCATCGTGAAGTTTCTGTGAAAATTGGGATTCGTCACGTTCGATAAATTGGTATGGTCGATGTACAGCCCTTGCAAGCCTTTTGGGGATGATGCTATCGGGGCGAGAAATATTGTTGTGCCAGAGTGTGAAAGTGTTGTAATTGACTTGTGCTTTTTCAAAACAGGCCAAAGTAGTTCGGGAATCACGACCCGCGGTGACAGCTAACCATATTTGATGGTTAGGAAACAACTTCGAAAAGTTTTGTATCGAATTGACGAAATATTGGACAAAGTCTTTTATGCGGTCTTCTTCAGAACTGTATTCAGGAGCCTTGTCGATAAGCAGCGGTCGTGTACATATTTCTTTTGTCGTATAGTTCAACAGTTGTGAAGGCAAGAGACGGAGCACGTCAGAGTAAGGAGTTCGTATGCCAGGAACAAAGTCGGGCATCCTTCTATGAGAAATATCTGGAAAAATCATCTCACGACCCTCTAATGTGCATAAGACATTGAGGCTGCTGGTCACAATACGTTCGTCATAAAAGACGCCCAAAAATCCGCATGCGTCAGTATAAATCCATTCTCCGACAATGAGTAGATATCGTCCGCACCACGTTTTTTCGACCTCAAAGACATCTTCGTGTGAAAAGTTATTATGATGGATAAGATTTTGTAACTCCTCTTTCGGACTTTTGCGATTTGAATCGACTTGCCAAGCATAACCCAAAAGAAGAATGTTCTTATCTTGAAAGATAATGTTCAATCCCTTATGATAATGCAGGGCATAGCCGTCATGAAGATTAATAATTTTCCAGTCTTCAAATCCTGCAAAGGGTTCTTTTGTTATGAAGAATTGACGGTCGTTAATCATTCTCTCAAAATACTATATCCCATCTACTTAGCAAAAGTGCATGGTGTCCTTGTCGACCCGATAAAGGTAGTCATACTCTTTCTCTGCTCTTTTGCCAATAACTTTTGCAGGAACACCACCGACAATTGTATAAGGCTCAACATCGTGTGTGACAACAGCACCAGATGCAACGACAGCACCCTCTCCTATGGTGATGCCTGGCAGAATGATAGAATTGCTGCAAATCCATGCTCTTCGTCCAATGGTTACGGGAGCACCCTTCCCACAAAAATGAATATCATTGTAGTCGTGGTTGAGAGTCCAAATGATTGCTCCATATCCAATCACGGCACCCTCCTCTATCGTGAGCCCTTTTCGGCCATCGAGTAGTACCTTTGGACCAATGGAAACACCATTGCCAAGAACAATTCCCCGAGGATTACGGATGTGGAATCCTGCATAAATTCTTGCATCACCTTGGAATGTCATACCCATCTTGCGTAGCATATAATTTCTAAATCGCTTACTCGGGAAATTATAAAGGAAACTATTGGTGAACCACCATTCCCAACCAGGTTTGAGTTTTGACTTGATGCTTCGGTATTTATTGATAAGCAGGATCCTTTTAACAAAGTTCTTCATTTCTGTCTTTCGCAGTTTCCGCTGTTCTTCCTCATAGAGTTGCTCGACATCGGCATGAAGAAGGCGTTTGATGATTTGTGCATAGTTCTCATCGGTATCGATGGCTTTGTAGATTTGATCTCTTTCGGCAGGAATCTCACGATGAGCTGGTAATATGGCAGGTTGCTTGAATGCCTCCTCGAGAGGAATCTCTGCCCATTTTAGTAGAGGAAGGATTTGATTGATGTATTGGCGACCTTTCTTTGTGTTGCTAAAAAAGTGTGATACACCGTTTTTCCAATCAATATCTGTTTTAAGATACTTGGCGGCATCGATGAACCATGCATCACCTATTGTGATGTCGCCGTAACGACTCCGCTCCCTAAATGGGCAACTATAGCAGCTGTGCCGGATATTGTAGCTCACGCTATCGCCATTATAAGCATAGCAGCGATAAGTGGGGGAATATGGTCCAAAGAATTCATGGTGTTCCGTACTTGATGTTTTCTTCAAGTCGAAGTTGATGACCCCACCCGAACGACGTTTGCTACGGAACTTGAAGTTCGAAATTTTACCATGCAACCGATCTTCCCAATATTGAACTTCTTTACGGATGAGCTTGTAACTATAAGTTCCATGGCAAATTAGGTCAATAGTCAGAAGGTTTTCGTAATCATGACGTAAATATGCTTTCAATCCTGCAATTTGGCAAGGTGTTCCTATAAATAAAACTTTGGTGCCTTTCTTTAATAAATCTTTTGTTTCTGAAAATGTTTGTTGTAGGTCACTTTGAATGTATTTGGAATTCCTCAATCGTTCGATGCCTTCATTGTCTGACACGTAAATATGAAAAGTCTTCCATGTCGATTCGTCCAGGCATACACCAAAAACACTGCCTCCTTTCTCGACAAATAAGCGTGCAAGTATCGTGCAGATTCCAACTGTAGCACTTTTACTATAGTGTTCGGGATGTTCAGAAATGGCCAGATAAGATTTTTGATCTTGCCCAGAATTGGCTTGATGGTCCGAGCCCATCGGGCAAATCTTATTGCACAAGCCACAATTGATACATAAATCTTTATCGAGGACAGGAAAGAGAAATCCTTCGGAATCTTCCTGCATTGATATGGCTTTATGTTCACAAATGGCAGCGCAAGCAGTGCAACCACTACATAGTTTCTTATCTTGTGTGCGAATATAAGGTGTCAATGAACTAGATATTAAAGGCTTTTAATTTCTCATATGTTTCATTGTCAAGGAAACTGTCACCTATCTGCAAATTGCTTATGATTTGTTCTATACTCGTACAACCAATCACCACAGTTGGGTGTTCCGGCGCAGTGAAAGCAAAACGATAGGCTGTTTCTGGAAGAGACTTGCCATCAATGATCTCTTTGATTTTGTCGATTTGCTTAATATACCATTCGTATGCATGTCTTGACTTCCCGCCAATATTCCATTCGGCACGACTTGGCTCTTGAAATATAGTGTTTAGGTCATATTTGCCGGAAAGTAGACCTCGACATAAGGTTCCTCGGGTAAAAATGGCAATGTTGTGTTCGTTACAGAATTGAAATAACCCATTTTGTGCAGCTTGATGGAGAAGGGAGAAGTCGCACTCACAGGCTGCGCACTCTCCATCAGATTTCTCGTAGAATTGTTTCAAGATGTCCAGTGAATCTGTGCTGATTCCATAGTGGTGAATGAATCCTTCTTGCCTTAGGGCCCTGAAGGCTTCGATAAATGATTCTGCATCTTTGGGATTGCCATCGTGGCATAGAAGGAGATCTATGTAATTTGTTTGAAGACGACCACAGCAAGCGTGTCCGCATAGTCGAAGCAATTCCGGTGTGCGATGTGAAAAGTCCACATCCTTGAAACGATACAGTTTATTGAAAATCCTCTTGCCTAGCTTATTCCATCGGGTGTCTTTGGCACTGAAATGATCTGAAGTGCGGCGTCCGTACCATCCAATTTTACTGATAAGTGTCACCTTCTCACGATAACCATCAAGAAGAGCCTTACCCAGCAGTATTTCGCATTGGCCATCAGGAATGCCGTATGACTCAGCAACATCTACGTAATTTATGCCGTGGTCAATAGCATATCGAATGATGCGGATAGCATCCTCTTCGGAGACCTTGTTCCATTGCCCTCCGAAATTCCAACATCCTAGGCCCAAGACAGAGAGATGCTCAAAAGGCCCATTATTCGTGTATAACATAACGTCTTATTTGTGACAACGAATCCAGGTTGGGGGATAATTTTCGCCGTTATCCTTGACTGAGAACTTTGGAGGGCAGATGATGAACGATCCTTCTTTTTCGCCCAAGAATGAGCCCCACCAACTGAAGGTACTATTGGCCATAATGTGATGCTGGCAACGACTGATGAGCATCATATCCTGCCAGGAATCTTTCCCATGATTACAATTGACATATTTGAACCCTTTATCTCCAAACTCCTCTCGGCACCAGTCGATGTCATCTGAGAATACATAAAAAGTTACTTCTGTTTGGACTCGTTTTTGGATTTCGGCAATTGCGTTACGATAATAATTGGGGGTACAAATATTGTCAAAGTTAGGATGTCCGATATAATCTCCTCGACGTATATGCAATGAGCAACTGCCGGAATCTTGTTGAATCTTAGATAGCCATTGTTGAGATTCTGGATTTGCCATAGATTCATCAAAGGTATAGGTCTCAAGGATTTCTTCACGACGTTTAGTGTAGAAATCCTTGTCCTTGTCACCAGCCATAATGAAGTGGATCAATTTGCATCCAGTTCGTGGGGCAGAAATATCTGTAAAGGTATCTCTTCTTGCAGAAATGAAATGTCGAAGGATTCTGTTGTTCCGGTGTTTGTACAGATGCCAGATAATTGCACTCCAAAATTTACCAATTGGTTTGATGTGGAAGATTCTGTCAAGTTCGTATCCGTTATGATCTGCCAATGGTTTATGAGAGGGTGCCCAAAGATAAATCTTTTCACCAGTAAGCTCTGTTCTGGCCTTATAATACAGATAGGACATCATCTGATTGCCAAGCCCATAAAAAATAACACCGATACGAAACAGAGTCATAATACTGGAGACGAAGAGAATTTTTCTTATTTCAAAACTTCCTTATATAATAACAAATATTGTTCCGCAATGTTTTCATAAGAAAACTCTTTCTGAATTTCTTCGCGGATTTCCTTTGAAGAATAAGGAGTGATAAGATTCTTATCCACAGCTTTTTGAATGCCCTTTCTTAGATCCTCGGGCTCATATCCTTCGCAAAGCACTCCATTATAAGAATGAATAATCTCAGAAGCACCACTGCACGGAGTCGAGATTACGGGCTTGCCGCATGACATGGCTTCCAATGGGGTCTGTGCAAATGTCTCCTCATAAGAAGCTTGTATGAAGAAATCTATTGCCGAGTAAATAGTAGACAATTTGTTAGTGTCAACAACACGTCCAAAGAATCTGATAGGAAATGAGGTTTGGATAACAGGCTGGGGATTAGGAACCAAGCCCACACAAACGAGCATCTTGTTAGAGGCTTTCACACCTTCCATAGCCTTTATGACTCGAAGCAATCCCTTGTTCTTGCCGAAAAGATCAAATCCGCAAACCATAAATATCGTGCAATAATTGCCATCCTCCCCATTGATGGGCAACCCAAGTTCTTTGCGTGCTTTATCTTTGGCAATCGGAGAAAAGATATTTGTATCAACTCCATTATGAATTAATGTTGTAGGTAGGCCATGCAACACATCCGACTGATTGCAGATAGTCATCATTTGCTCAGATATCGCTACTATATGGAGATTCTTCAGATCTTTTATGGCATTTCGTTTTATGTCGCGGCATTTCTTGTCAATCGGTTTTAATGCTTCTGGAATTGGAAAAAACTTTGAACAATAATGGAGTAATCCAACAGCTGGATATTTGTCATGAAGTGTCCAAACTATGGGCTTCTTCACTTCTTTGAAAAAAGTGGGATAATCAACAAATCCGGAAACCCAATGAAGATGAACGATATCCGCCTCTTTGATTAATGGATGGATCGAGAGATTCTTGAATGATGTCAGTGGAAGGTGAGAATAAATATGTTCTTGGGATTTCGCCTCAGCATCTCTCAGCTCGTTTCTTAATTGTTCTTCGTCATCACGAATATTTAGCTTCAAGAGCAGTTTCTTGAAGCATCTCAAAAGTCGATTTCTGTTCCAAAAAATCTTATCAGGCAGAGCAACAGTAAACACATCTGTAGAAACGCCATTGGAGACGATAAAAGATGTATCAACACCTTTTGATTTTAGGGCTTGACTTATGCGCAATGCACATAATGCGGCACCATCTCCTCGATTTGCGTTGATGTGTACTACCTTCATAATTTAACCGTTGAAGACAGAAACGTCTGGTCTGAAAAATAAGAGAGAATTGCTGGTGCGGTCAGAGTTGTAGAACCCTTCCTTGCTGTCGAAGACGGTGAACTTACAAGTGTCCTGTCGGTCCAAGTACTTGATGTTGGGCACATGGATTTCTATTACCACTAGGAACTTGCCGGGCATAAGGACGTGCTTGGGATATTTCAGTTTAAATGTTTTTCGTCCTACTTGATCTAAATCGCCAATAGGCAAGTCGATATCGCAAACCTTGACTCTTCGGAGATTCATGATACATACACATGCCATTGCCGTCTTGTCGACCGATCGTCCCTCCTTTTTATTGATGGTAACAGAAATGTTGATGGGATCTTCGAAAGAGAAAATACCTTGCTGTTCCTCGCTTGTCCCTTCGAATCGGACATCAGAAACGTATGCGTCGTATTTCGAATCTTCTTGGGTAAAAATGGTCTCGTTGTTGGTGCCTCCCAAGTACGTAGCAACAGTGGAATTTATATCACCGCTATATTTAATCCTACCATTTTCGAGCAAGATGCCATTGTGACATAGACTGAGCATAGAGTCCATATTGTGACTTACAAATAGAACGGTGCGTCCTCCTTCACGACTTATAGAATCCATCTTGCCGATTGCTTTCTTTTGGAATTCGGCATCACCCACTGTGAGAACCTCGTCAACAACAAGTATTTCTGGTTCAAGAAATGCAGCTACGGCAAAGCCTAGACGTACGGTCATACCCGAGGAATAACGCTTGACAGGTGTGTCCAGATATCGTTCAACTCCAGCAAATTCCACAATCTCATCCATTTTGCGTGTTATTTCAGCACGTGTCATACCCATGATGCTGCCATTCATATAGATGTTTTCACGTCCTGTCATTTCGGGATGGAAGCCTGTGCCAACTTCGAGTAATGAAGAGATTCGGCCACGGTAGTATATGTCTCCAGTTGTAGGAGCCGTGATATGGCTAAGGAGTTTTAATAGTGTGGATTTTCCAGCACCATTCTTTCCGATTATTCCGATAACATCACCTCTTTCCACTTTAAAGGATATATCTTGCAAGGCCCATACGTAATCGGAGTGACCTTTTGTCGTTCGGTCATTGGTTTCTCCAATCTTGAGATATGGATCTTCCTTACCGAGGATAGAAGTCTGCCACCATCGGTTTAGGTCATGGCTAAGTGTGCCAGTACCTACGCGTCCCAGTCTATACTGTTTGCCTACATTTTGGAATTCAATAGCAATATTATTATCCATAATGAAAAATACCAAATGTTAATTAAACAGTATCCATGAATCGTTGTTCTGTTCTATTGAAGATTATTACAGAAAAGAACATAGTCACACATAGGAAAATGAAACTATAAAGTAAACCGGAAATAGAGAATGTTCCTGTGCCAAGGCAGCTGTATTTGAATGCTTCAAAAATAGGAGTCAAAGGATTTAATTCTATGAAATGACGATATCTTTCTGGAGCATAGCTTAGAGGATATATGACAGGGGTAGCATACATAAATAGCTGTATGCCAAAACTGATCAAGAATTTCAGATCGCGATATTTAGTAGTCCATGATGAGAAGAGAAGTCCCCATGACAATGCATGTAACCCTGTCATAACTATGAATAGAGGGAAACAAAGAATCGAGATGGAAAGGTTGGCTGAAAATTTGCCAGTAACGACATAAAATACATAAATAATGATGAACATTATCAATTGTATCAACATACGTATCAGGTTGCTCGTACAAGAACTTAAAGGCACAACCAGCCTTGGGAAATACACCTTTCCAAAAACATTGGCATTGTGACTAAAGACTTCGCTACATGATGAGAAACAGGTATTGAAATAATTCCAAAGGGTAATGCCCGCCATATAAAAGAGCGGTTGTGGAATCCCATCTGTTGAAATGCCAGCCAACCCGCCGAAAACAAACATATACATGATGGTAGTCAACAATGGTTGGATAACATACCACAATGGACCTAAGATCGTCTGTTTATATTGGGTGACAATATCGCGTTTGATGTACATTTGATACAAGTCGCGGTATCGCCAAAGTCCTCTGATATCAACATCAAGCCATTTTTTCTTTGGCTCAATGTGTGAAATCTTTTCATTAGGATTCATTTCTCTGGAATAACGGATTTATTTATTCATAAGAATTTCAAACAATTGCTTGTGCTTTTGAGCAACCACGTCTAACACAATTCCGCAGAAGAAAAACATAAAACCAAGCAATGCCAACATTCCACTGACAATTAATGTCGGAAAGCGTGGTACGAGGCCAGTCTGCAAATATTCATTGAAAACTGGGATAAATAGTATCAGAGCAATAAGCAGAAAAATACCAGCGACAACATTGAAGAAAAAGAAAGGCTTATATTCTTTGAATAATCGGACAATGGTTTTCAGCACTTTAAAGCCGTCACTGTAAGTGTTTAGTTTTGAAACACTTCCTTCGGGGCGATCACGATATTTTACAGGCACCTCTTTGATGTAGAAATTCTTGTCCAGAGCGTGAATAGTCATTTCTGTCTCAATCTCAAAGCCTTGGCTCAACACGGGGAAGTGTTTGACAAATGGTTTGCTGAAAGCTCGATAGCCAGTCATGATATCCTTTACATTCGCGTGAAATAATTTATTGATTAACCCACGCACCAGGGAATTGCCGAAGTTGTGGAAGGGTCTTTTGTTTTCTTCGAAATAAGTTGATGAAAGGCGGTCGCCGATAACCATATCCACCTTCTCTTCAAGAACAAGCCGGCACATTTCAGCAGCGTTTTCAGCCGGATAGGTGTCATCTCCATCAATCATAATATAGCAATCGGCATCAATTTCGCGAAACATTGTGCGGATTACATTTCCCTTGCCTTGGCGACGCTCGTATCGCACAATGGCACCGGCCTCACTGGCTATCTTGTCGGTGTTATCTTTTGAATTGTTATCATATACATAGATGTCGGCAGAGGGCAATGCGTGCTTGTAATCTGAGACTACTTTTGAAATTGTCTTGCTCTCGTTGTAGCAAGGAATCAGAACTGCTATTTTGGACATGAGTCTTTATTGTTAGAAGATATTAGATAGATTATTAGAAGTGGCAATGTGACAACTATGGGAAATGCATACCGGCCACTGGAATATGGACATAAAAGCAACAACCCCAAAGAGAGAAAAACGGGGAAAAAAATAGATATCCCTCGTAAATTTCTGCGATAAAACAACAGCCCCAATGCGATAATCGTCAACCATATATAGTACGGGATGGCAAATACCCAATTGATAATTGGGAGCTTTGTCCATTGGAATGCATGGTTATAATATGCTTTTTCGAATCGATCATTATGCCAGAATGTATATTCAGGAGTAATGGCAAAGGGTGCAATGACCCAATGTGGCTCTAATTTTACGAGTGGCTCGTTGTTATTATAGAAAAAACCAATGATCACTCCCAAGGTAGCTTGGAGATAAGCGAGCGGATGTCGAAACAACATCGACAGCCATGCTGACCTGAAATCTTTTAGTTCCTCGGCTTCCCTTGAATGATCTATGTGGCGAAAAACGACAGGTTCATACAAGGAAACTACAACCATTGGGTTGTATTTGTAACAATCCTTTGAGCCATCTGTCAGATTATATCGATAATTTTGTGAAAGTTTGTCCTTATCGAGAATCGTGTAAATCGCATTTTGCTCAGAAGCTGATACTTCTTGGGGATAATTATGCAAATAATGAGAGGTTTGGTGAAACAGGGTACTGTATATCTCCTGTTTCCCTCCTGCCTCAACATTTAAATATGGAAGAAGAATATTGGAATAGAGAAAGTAGATAATCAGAGTAGGTAGAGTTATTGTCGAGATTCTTTTCCAATATTTCTTATAGCAGAATAATAATAGAACAAATTCGAAAACAACCAGATAGATGCCTTGATGTCTTGTAAAGCATAGCAGAAGAATAGATGTGACGTGAAGTGCTATGAATCTGTTCTTCAGAACACAATCTCCCTTGGTTAGATAGAGTTCGTAAATTGTGAAAACATACAACAGAAAAGAATAGGCAAATAGTCCATCCTTTGTGATGAATAGATTAAGATAAGAGTATAAAGGGAAAAATGCAAAAATAATGGCGGCTACAATGATTCCTGTTTTTCCGATTTTTGCTTGGGCTAATAGCTTGAGACCATATACTAGTATTCCGCTTGAAATAATTATCAAAATTAACGAAAAACAGGCAAATCCTAATGATGAGTGTCCCCAATATAGCCCGAGTTTGAATATAGAGCCATGGAGAGTTTGAATCAAAAAGGGATGATGATCGCAAATGGCAGAATTCGGATCCAAAAAGGTGCGAAGTCCAATGGCTGCATCAATGTCAAATACACAAGGATATAGAGCTGCAAAATAGATCAACTTGACAGTCACTATAATAAAAAACCATCTTTTTGCATTGATCCTAAAATCACTTTCATTAAATGTTTGATTTTGAAGAATGGACAAGATTCCTATAACAATCTTGTAAAATACATAACTAAAACAAAAGGTTTGTATACCCCATATAAGTGTCGATTGCCAATTGTCGAAACAGAGTGACCAATCTTGTTTTAGGAAGAAACTTCTGCCAATTGTTACAAACTGAGAGAAGAGGCAAGCAATCACTAATGCTAATACCTTTCGAGAAGATGGTGGAGACTGGGTTTGTGATTTGAAAAACGCTAATGCGAAAGGAGTCAATAATCCATAAAGAATAACACTTCGAGGCATTGATTCTCCCAATGTCAACTGTCCAACAAAATAATTGGAAAAGGAGGCCAGAATAACAAATATGCCCCAAGCACATTCCGGGAGGGATGGCTTATGGAATTTTTGACAAATCAAAGAATTGAGATGAACTCCTTGGGGCATTGTATTTAATTTCTATTCTTTGAATGTAGTGTGTAAGTGACTAGTAGTGGTAGTCCCATCACTATTGGATATGCATACCTACCGTATACCATCGGACAAATCAGTAGGATGCCCAATGACAAAAGGATGGGCAGGAATATGATTAGCCCCTTGAAATCCTTTCGATAGAAAAGTATTCCTAGGAAGAAAATGGCAGCCCAATTGTAATATGGTATAGCAATTATCCAATTAATAATAGGATATTTGAACCAGGAATAGATGCGGTTATTATAGATTCTTGCTGCCTTATTAAAATGGACAAAACGATATTCTGGCGTAGTAGCTGCACCATTTTCAGCCCATTTGGGCTCAGTCTCAAGTAAGAGACGGTTGAAATTGTAGAAAAAGCCAGCGGAAACAGCCAAGGATGCCTCCACATAGGTTAGTGGATGACGGAAACCCATTGAAAGCCAGGCTGAACGATAGGCTTTAAGGTCTTCTGCCTCGTGCGAATGGTCGATGTGGCGGAAGATGGAAGGAGCTCCGATGTATAGTCTGTACCAAGGATTATACTTGTACCCATTTTTTACGGGATCAGTTTTGTCAAATTCATATTTGGCCACAATTGTATCACTATTGAGTACTTTGTTGATGGCCGAAAGTTCACTTGTCGTCACATCGTCGGGATGCTGTTTCAGGTAATAAGCTGTCTGCTGGAACAAGGAACCATAGACTTCCTGTTTACCAGCGGGTTCGACGTTGATGAAAGGAAGGAGGACATTGTTGTAGGCAGACACGAGGCACAACGATGGGATTGTCATCAATATTATTCTTTTCCAATTGCTCTTATAGCAGATCAACAAAAGAGCACATTCAACTAATACGATATAAAAACCTTGGTGTCGAGTCTGGCATACTAGTAGTATCGTGATACCATGGAGAAACAGATAGCGTTTCTCTTTCAAACAACGAGCATCGGTAATGTATAGTTCAAAAAGTGTAAAGAGATATAAAAGAAATGTGTAGGCAAAAAGCCCGTCCTTAGTGGGATTAATGGAAAGATACGGAAAGAGTGGGAATAGGGCGTAAGTGATGGCAAAAGCTAAAAGCAAACGGCTGGAAAGCTTCGCTTGTTGCATCAGTTTGATTCCGTAAAGAATGATTGCGCATGAAAAAAGAATAGAGAGGAGTGCTAAAAGAAAGAAGCCAATAGATAAATGACCAATCTCTTTCCCTATGTTGAAAAAAAGTGTATGTATGAGTTGGACGAAATATGGATGGTGATTGCAGGAAGCACAATCGGGATCCATGAATGTGCGAAGGCCAACTACCGAATCAAAGCCGAAGACCAAAGGATAGAAAAGGCATAAAGCAAACAAACGAGTACATACAATCAGAATCAACCATTTGCGGTAATTGAGTTGATATCCCTCAGTCGAAGTGGAATGGGAGCTCTCGACGATACAAGCGATGCCGAGAGAGATTTTGTAAAAAACAAATCCGTAAATAATACTTCGTAGACACCATGTCAGTATAGCTGTCCAGCTATTGAAACACAATGCCCAACTATGCACATGATAGAAACTGCCCTCAATGGTTACAAATTGCGAAAAAATGAATGCAACTATTGCAGAGAGAACCTTGAGCGAAGAGGAAGCATTAAGGCTGTATTTTTCGAAAAATGCTAATAGAAATGGAATGGTTGCTCCATAAAAAAAAGTATACTTAGGCAGCAGAGCCCGTATCTCCAAAAGTCCAGTTAAGACTGGGGAAAAAGAGACCAATATTACAGCAAGACCACATAGGTATTGCCATAGAGATGGTCGGGGGAAGGAGAACTTCATAGTCCTTAATGAAAGTATACTATTACGCTTTGTTTGCCTGTGTCTTTTGAAGACGATTACCGCCCAGTGCTCTGCATAATCCGGGAGCACACCATTCCACGATGTAGAATATTATTAGACAGACACCAATTATTATCAATGGTGAGATTAGATAATAAAAAATCCAAGGTGCAGAAATCTTGGCAAAAGCGGGAACTGTATATGAATTGACTTTGGAAATTATTGTTCCGATGCGAGGTAATGGGCAGGCGTGCAAAGCATAAATGAAGAAGCTGCTTTTAACCAACCAATTTGGCAGAGAGATGTCCCATTTCCGAACTAAAAGAAGGGCCAGGTACAAATATACCCAGATACAGCCAAGCGCAAAGAATGGGAAGAAGAAGCGTCCCTCAACGGTCCTAACGCTATCATAGTAAATCACGATGGCAGCTGCAACTAATGTGTAAATCAGGGCTGGTATTCTAATTTTTTCGGCGAATCCGACTAGTGTTTTTCCGTTCATAGCCATATAAAGACCCAATCCAAAACAAGAGAACGAGTCGACGGAAAAACCATGAATCTGAGGCCAAATTTTCGAAACGAAACAGAAAAGAAGTATCAAAAGTCCACAAATTTTGGTTTTTTTGAACAGCCAATAAAGGGCTGGCGCGAAAAGGGTAACAACCATCAGATCGCGGATGAACCAAATTGGGAGGTCAATCGGTGCCGAGCTGGGGATTGACATGCCAATCCAATTAGTCTTATACGTTCCCCATATGCTAATATCCCAAAATCCCCTAAAACCTACGTTGTTCCAATAGTCGGCAACATCGGCCCAAACGGCGGTGCCTCGTGCAATTTGATAAATAATATATAAAATGAAACTACCAATCGAGATAGCATTCCATAAGAAATAGGGCAGCAGTAATGTCTGGCTTCTCGATTTTAGCTTCCTGGAAAAAGTTTTCCAGTTCCAGCCTTCAATTCCTGCCCAGAAGAGATAGCCTGAAAGAAGGAAATAGGTGGGAACAATAGCATGAGCGAAGGTGTAGGAGATGGCTATTGCCAAAGCGTTTGAGATTCCACGAAAGGAAAGGATGGGGAAATCGGCTACTGCAAAACTTACCGTGTCGGGGTTCATGTGTCCGTATATGACAAAGAACACCAAGGAAGTTTTGAGTATAGCGATTGCTTTGGATTCCTGCCGACTGATAGCCATTTTTAAGAAAGAATCTTATAGATTAGCTTGAAATCAAATTTTCGATGGTAAATCAATTGGGCAAGCAGATAGATTCGTGTGAAATTGTTTCGTATCTGCTGCTTGAGGCTAAACCCCTTTCCCCAACTTCTGTAGTATAAGTGCCATGCAAACGAACTTGCATTCAAGGTCGTCATATTTGCAAAAATATGAGGAGCTTCAACCAATATATGGGTATCAAGTAGCTGAGGGTTATTAGTATATCGATACCCATATTTTTCCATAAGCCAACTCAGTATTCTGCAAACGACAATGTCGTTCCACTGTTGTTGTTCAAAATGTATTGATTTGTAATATTGCAAACAATCCAAAATGAATGGGCTTCCTTTTTCCGACATCATTACACCACTTTGAATTCCCATTCCAGGAATGAAATCAGTTACGCCGGTCAACCTTTTGCCATTTTCATCCAGATATTTATCCCTATTGTCATCAAAAATCCAGGGTTGGTATTCTTGACAAGAGCAGAAGGAATAATCAAGGAATTTGTCAAAAGAATTCAATACGATGATGTCAGTATCCATATATATCCCACCTTCTGTAGCCAATGCATAAACTCGGCAAAAGTCTGCAACAAAAGCGTATTTCTTGGCAGCATAAGCTTCTTTACAGAATGGAGCCATATTTGTGTCAAAATTGCTTTCATTCCATTCCTTGATTTCATAATCAGGGAGTCTTTTTTTCCAGGATTTGATGCAATGTTTGATTAGGGTGGGTTTTTCGGCTCCCCCAAACCAGCAATAATGTATTATTTTGGGAATCATAATGGTAAAGAATTGGGACTATTTTATTATAGAATCAGAAGAATAATGGGTAAAGCTACTCCTTGATGACGAATCCAGCTGCCGAAATCAGGTTCAAAAGCTGCCGAACATAACAAGAATGCTAGATAGAGATATAAGGCAGAGGTTCTGGAAAGGCGGCGATCTTCCTCTTGTAGCAATCTCAATTCTTTCTCTTCTTCGGTTTCTTCTTCCTCATCCTCTATTTCTTCATTAATATCGGCTTCTTCTTCGTTTTCGGAGACATTGTCAACAATAGTTGCGACTTCTTTTTCCTCTTCATTTCCCTCCTCTTCATCTGTAATGGCGTTCTTCTTGCGATTGATAAAGGCACGACCAATGAATGTCACAAGAAGAGACTGAAAAACGATGAAAAAGATGTATTTGATTCTACCTTTGATCAGCAGTTCATAGGGAAACATCAGACGGAAAATTTTAATTACATAATCAACGGTGGCAAAGACTCTATTGCCTTTTGGAAATATAGGAACGATTTCAGAATCTGCAACAGAGGATCGACTCATGTCTCGATAATTGGCATCAATCATTTCAGTGTAAGTGCCTTCGTCGCTTGTGGCAAGATATGATAATAGGAAGAAATATGAAATACCGATAATGATGGATGTAAAGAAAATGTTGGATATTAATTTTTGCTTTCCGTTTTTGGTCTGATAATTAATATTGTCAAAGAAATAGCGGACGATATACTGAAGAAAGAAATAATATAGAAGTACTAAGCCATAATATTTTCTGGAGAATAAAACGGTCAGGAATAGTGCAACACCAAGAAATATACTCTTTTGCTGATAGGTTTTTCCTTTGATGATTGCCAATGCCATCAAAATAAAGAAGAGCATCTGGTAGGGCTCTTTTGACAGGCAAAAGCAGAAAATATTAAGAATGGCAACGCCCAAATAAACGAAGATATTTTCCTTGATGCCAGCCTGAGGCGTTCGCTTATAAAAATCACGAACTATTAGAAGTGCTATGATATTATAAATAATTGATATGTAAATTTCCCATTCATCGATAAATATACAATTGAAAAAATTGATGGCTCTAAAAAGGGCTCCTGCATTAGACTCAGCGACACTTGAAATATTACTGGTTTGAGATAAGACAGACATTCTGAATGAATACATTCCAAAATACATACGCATAGCCATGCCATTGCCTATACTCATTACTACCAATTTGTAATACATTACTGTCCATCGGACAATTTTGGCGGCAATGATAATGGGAATAAACCAATAATAAAAATTGCGTAAGTTTTTAGCCGTATTGTTTGGGCCCATAGTCTTTCAAATATAAGAAAGCGAAAAGGATTTTTCGAAGATTAATTAGTTAGATTCAGATAAAAAAGAACTATATTGTGAATTTATATAATTGTTCATCTCAAGAATATATGTTTCATCTTTCTGTTTAATTTCTTGAACTTGGTCTCTATCCATAAAGATTTTTGAAATGATTTTAACCCATTCGGCAGGTTGCGTCGCCAATAATAGTGGCGCTGTATCTCTTTGATAAATGCCCTGTGAACTATGAGGATGAACTATCACAACTTTGCCATAAGAAAGAGCTTCGAAAGTCTTTATTTTTAGTCCTGTTCCTTGGGATACGGGATTGATAACAACATCTCCTTGTCGATAAAAGTTTTCGAGAGAATCTACCCTTCCTAAAAGCCCGATGTTCGAATACTTATCTTTGGGAATCTTTTCACATACAGTACCACCTATGATCAGTTTTAATTCCGGGTCTTGGTCGACCATCATTGGCCAAACATTGTCCAAGAACCATATGATACCATTCACATTAAATTCCATTCGGCTTGCAAGAAATAATATATTCTTGTTTCCTGTTAGAGGTTGATGATGGTAGTCGAAATGACTATAGACAGTATATATTTTGCTCTTAGGAGCCAAATAGCTATAGTAGATGGCTTCATCTTCCTGTATCGCAAAAATGTTTGGACATCGTTGCAATGCTTTTGCCTCTTCGTGGGCATCGCATGCCTCATAGAAAGGAGCTCCTGTCCTTAGATCCTTGTAAGAAAAAACGTCATGGGTATATATCGCCTTTCTGGGAATGTTAGTGTATGTCAATAGTCTTGACAACCGCATATATTGTAGAACGATGGCATCAAAATGCAATTGATTGTTAAGTTGTTCTACAAATTTTTCTATTCCGAAAGGATAATGGTCGTCACATAGCCATCGGCCATGGCAAAGCTTGGTCCTGGCTTTATCAATAATAACCCTTCGCACCTTTCTTATTGGATTGAGATGAAAAATGTGATAGTTTTCACCCCAAAATTCCTTCATCTGAGATTCGTCAGTCTGACGAAGCGACATATCGACAAAGAGGAAATGCACATCACATCCCAGATGCTGTAAAATTTGAACCTGCCCCATAATAGCGGTTCTATTACCAGCATCTGTAGGATGTGATTGGTTAGAAGACACTAAAAGGACCTTCATGCTTTATCCATATAGGTATAGCCATAACCGTAGCCGTAGCCATAGCCGTAGCCGTAACCGTAGCCGTATGCACCATATCCATACTTGTTATTAACTATTTCTGTTCCGTTAAGAATAACGGCTAGATTCTTAAGCGTATCGTCTCGATAATACTGTTCAACAACAGAGAGGAGCGGACGATCCATAACACCGACACGAATTACGAAGAGTGAAACATCGGTCACACGATTGACAATCTGGGCGTCGGCTACGACTTCCGTTGGAGGACAGTCTAACAAAATAAAGTCATAGCGTTTACGTAGCTCTTCTATCAGTATTTCAAGTCGTTTTCCGTGTAACAATTCGACAGGATTCGGAGGAATAACACCGACTGGGAGTACTTGAAGATTATCGAATCCTTCAACCTTACACAACAACATGTCGAGATTTGTACATTTACCACGGAGATAATCCGATAAGCCTTGCTTTGGTCGACCTACAAATCGACTTAGACTAGCTTTGCGAATGTCGCAATCGATAAGACATACTTTCTTATCGTTTAAAGCTAGGCTCGCTCCAAGGTTGATAGCAACGTAGGTTTTACCTGAACCAACATTAAGAGAGTTGAGTGTATAAACTTGAGGGTGGCTATCTTCATCACCAAGGAATTCGAGATTGGTCCTGACAATTCGGAATGCTTCATTGACGACATTTTTGCTATCGCCTTTTACATCAATTGTAGGATGCGAAGAATGTCTTATTTTCTGGGACTTTTTCTGATCAGTGCTTTGAGGCAATTCTCCCAGGAACGGAGCTGATAGTATCTCAACATCCTTGCGACCACGGACCTTATTATTCATAATGCATCGAAGAATGAAGATGGCAGCGGGAAGGAGGAATCCTATAGCAAGAGCAATCAGGAGAGTAGATTGTTTATCTGGGAAACTAGCTTTGCCTGGACCATTGGGCGGATTGACAAGACGGGTGTTATAAGCAGAAAATGCTTGTGACAATTCATTCTGTTCACGTTTCTCAAGCAGGAACAAATAAATCTGTTCCTTGACCTTTTGTTGGCGTTCGACATTTTGCAGATAGAGTTGCTTTCGTGGATTGCTGGCCATCTTGGCATTGCTGTTGCTCTGTCTGATTTGGGTCGTCATCTGTCTTGTGGTGAGAGATTGAATCGCATTGTCAATCGAGTGCAAGATGACAGATTTGAGCGTGTTAAGTTCAACATCGAGGTCTTGCACAAGTGGATTGGTGGCACTACTGTTGGCGATGTAGTTGTTGCGCTGCAGAATCTTGGAATTATAAGACGAAATAAGTGCGCTGACCTCTGAAGGGAAATCTGGCGATACGGGAAGTAGCTGATATGAATCATTGCCTGCTATTCCTGAACGGATATTGCGGATATTGGTGATTTGGTTTGTAAGATTGTCAAGCGTTGTAGTGGCAGCCGTTGCTTGCTGGAAATAAGTGCCAGCGGCAGTCTCAAAACTTGGAACAAGATTATTGCTCATATATTCGGTGATATCTTCTTCTACAGAACCCAAGTCTCCTCCGATAATGTTAAGACGCTGTTCAATAAAGTCCGAAGTACTTTTGATAGTCTTATTGTGTTCTTTTACCCAATTCTCACTGTAAACTTGGATCAAGGTATTTAAAAATTCGTCACCACGTGGAGCACGTTCATCTTGGATGGTGATTTTAACTTGCGACGAACCATTTCGTCCTCCAGATACTCTGAGTTTTGAACCAAATGTTTCTGCCATTTGTCTCAAAGGATAGTGAGTTACCAAGCATTCGAAAACATCCGTGTTTTTCTTGTTATACACCGACGGCTTAACCAAAAGACGACCAATTGGCGTTTTAATGGTGTCATTCAGATTGCCTATGATTTCATTGGAATCATTTTCGCTCTTCGTATGTCCAGGAAGATCTGAAATGGTGAACTTGTTGTTGTCGAGCTTGAATTTGAATTGGCATTGGTTATTGTCATCCAAATCGATGAAATATATGTCAATCGGGATTTCGTCTGCATACAGAATGTAATCGCGTAGATACTGTCGGGAAGTGTAAACAATATTGAGCCTGAGTCGGCTTACTACTTCTTCAACGGTCATTGGCGAACGCAGTGTAATAAGTTCGTCTTGCAGTTTGTTGTTCGCCTGGAACATACTCGTTAAGCCGGCCATTCCACTGAGTGCCTGGATTTCTGAAGACAAAGAACTAGCTTCTGTCTTGATGAGAAGGGTGGTTGATCTTTCGTAGATGGGCGGTGTGCGGAGGAGAAATAGCAATCCAATGGCCACACTAACAAATATAGAAAGAATGAACCAGGGCCATTTTACCAAGCAGGCGATAAGCATGTCTTTAGGAGAGACACCTAATGTCTCCAGTTCGACTTTTTTCTTGGTTTTTTTATTTACTGCCATAGTGTTTGTCTAAAGAACAATGATTAATCAAATTTATGAACAAACGCATAGATGGTTAGGCCGAAAGTCAGCACGCTGCTTATCAGGCTCATCCAGAATGTAGGTTTGCGAACTGTATTCCCATACAAAGTAGTCGAGTATTGCTTCTTCTCATTCATCTCTACGTAAACGATATCGCCTTGTTGAACATAGTAGACAGGAGAATTAATGACAGATTCGGCCGATGTGAAATCCACTTCATAGTTGCGAAGTTGTCCATTGACTTCTCGTATCACTCTGACTTTTCGGCGTTCAGCACTTAATGAAAGGTCTCCTGATTGTGCGACTGCTTCAATGATTGTGAATGCATCCTTGGGAATTTGAACAATACTAGAGCCAATTTCGCCTAAAGTGTAGAAATAGTCATTGGCAAACGAGCAACTGACATAAGGATCCTTGACGAGATTCTCTTCGATAAGGATATCTCGTACTCTATCAGCAATTTCTTGACGTGTAAGTCCTCCGACATGGATGGTGCCCACTACAGGAAATTCAATATTACCATCAATATCTACATTATACGTATGGAGGTCAGTCGAAATACTCATACCTGCAGCACTGCCACGAGAACTGTACCCTCCACCGTAATAGCCATGACCCATCACATTGAAGAGTCGAGCAATTTTTTCATCACGGCAATGAACATTGATAAGCAGCTTATCTTCATGCTTTGCTCTTACATACTGAATTTCTGGAAGATCGATGGGATGAGTGGTCGTCAGATCTTGAAAATAGATGATGTCTTGAGGGGGAGAACAAGACGTAATGGCAATGCCTGAAAGACAAAGCATCAATAGACGGAAAGAATTTTTCATATTAGTTTGAATTGATATGATTGATTTTCGATAATAACGATTTGCCAGTTTATGGTATCTATGGGAAAATAGTTAGTTGCCTTGAATAGCCTTTTTCAACAATTCGATAGAGAACTGTCTCAACTGCTCAATACATTTGTTTACAGCGGCATAGTCAATTTGCATTTGTAGGCATTCGTCGACAGACTCCTTGGCTGTGAGCATTCGTTCGGATAAACCAATACTCTTGAGAAGAGAATACAGTCGTCCATTGGTTGAAACTGTGCCGTCATCCTGATATCGACGAAAACAGAAGAAGGTCTTTTGGTGAAGAGCTGATAAAGCTGTGCAATGGAATGAGTCTGTCAGCACATATTTTGCATCGCGTATCAACGAAACAAAATCTAGAGGATCTACATCATAGAGTGGATAGTCGGCAAAACCTTCATCGCTTTTGATATATTCGTCAAGATTGGGTAATTGTACGATTTTCAGATGAGTGATTCGGGCAAGTTCCTTGGCCCAAGTGCGTTGCTTGGGATTGTTGCCTAGAAAATAGCAGAGGATGTATGGCTCGTTTATTCGTTGCTTTTGAGGGATAACCTCCCCCCACTCTTCTGCACAAAAAAGTAAGGTCGGGTCACAAACGATAGGTACATCTCGATCAATAAGTTGTTTCACCAACTTCTTTCCCGATTCTTCCCTCACCATAATGTTATTGAAGCGTGGCAGGAACTCCCGAGCCATCTGGGCTTGTTTGGCTGGTAGTTGGGAAACTCCGAAACTAGTAGCATAGGCAACCTTTCGTATGCCTGCACCATCAGGAACAAAATTGAGCGTGTAATAATCTGCCGTAATATTAGAGGGGAGCCAAAGTTGATCGCTGCCAACGATGAAAGCTGAGTATTTATCCGCGTTTTTCCCTAATTCGGCTTTCGAATTGAATCGTTGGGAAAGTCGGAATTTCTCTTGTGCAAACCGGCTGAAAAGATTGTCACGTATCATGAGATTCGTGGCATACTCTTTATTCGTCCTTTTAGCCAACCATTTACGGACAGTTCCCATCTTGTCCTTGATGGTATGGATGTCCAGGCAGTGGCTCAAGAAATATCGATATTTTGCCCTATTGATTTCGGGTTTTAATCCATCGATGCATATTGTTTCATTCGGCCAATCCAGTTTGTCGCAAATCATTTGGGTGGCCAAAGCTTGAAGTTGGCTGCCATAATTATGTTGGAAGTAGCAGGTAACAAGTGCTATTTTTTTCATCCGATACAATGTTTTGGTTGTGGCATAGCTTCGCCCTAGCTTGCCACAGAGGAATATGGACAAACTATTATAAAAACGAAGCATCCTAACATGTGGGTACACATGCGCATATAAAATGCGCGGCAAATTTAGAAAAATAATTCTGATTGTCCAACCTTTTTATGGAAAAAAAAGGTTAAACACCTGAATTTAATTAGCTGTGAGTCAATTTTGCTATCTTGAATGAAATATTATGTAAATGGATTGTTCACTAGTGGAAATGGTTAAAATATAAATGGGTCCAACTCGATTTCCGAGTGGACCCATTGTTTCTCAAGCAATGATGGATCAAAATATTATTCGATGAATTTATTTGATAACAATCATACGGCGGCCGTTGATGTTGTATGTGCCGGGTGCCAAACCTATCATACGGGAAGACACCTTAATAGG
>Ga0310691_10000676_pt1 | contig 59785 bp, 46 predicted proteins | sample 176DNAGHGlowgp2_FD_203887 | JGI IMG/M metagenome (GOLD analysis project Ga0310691, IMG submission 203887) | Sheep rumen microbial communities from Palmerston North, Manawatu-Wanganui, New Zealand - 1766 DNA GHGlow gp2 (v2) (version 2) | ecosystem: Host-associated > Mammals > Digestive system >... | reverse complement strand
CCTATAGTCAGGTGGTTATTGCGGCGGGGTCCCACCTCTTCCCATTCCGAACAGAGAAGTTAAGCCCGCCTGCGCCGATGGTACTGCAATGCAATGCGGGAGAGTAGGAGGCCGCCACTTTTTTGAATGAAAACTCCTGAGTCGTTTCTGATTCAGGAGTTTTTTTACGATAAATGAAACTAAAAACCAAACGACGATGAATAAGGTTCTAATTTTTTGGGCTAGCGTGTTACTGGTATCATGCGGACTAACGCCATCCAATGATGATGAATTGAACATTACTTCGAAGTTCAACAGCACATGGAATATTTATGAGGGTATTGTACGTAACGATGATGGTAGTATCACTTATTATGCCCTTCCATGGGGTGGTTTGGTTGCAGGTGTCAAAGAACGTAATATGCCTGCTGACTGGTCACGCTATGAGTCCATCCGTTTTGAGTTTTCTGAACCCACGACCGTACCGACACAGATTATGGTTTCAGATAAGATTAAGACCTGGGGTAAGGAGGGTATCACTTCTCTGACATGTTTCTTTGACGGTTATGACCTTAAGGCCATTGATGAAGTTGCTCTTCAGGCTGGTGATACGACGGCCATTACGATAAAGAATGTCTATCTTTCATTAGGAACTTCCACATGGAATGCTACTCCCATTTGGAAGGGTAATTGCCAGCAAGGTAATTGGGCAGAAGGTTTTGTTATAAAGTCCGACAAATTCAGTGAAGCCTATGAAGGCGATAAGCTGGAGTTTCTCTTTAAAACCGACAAGAGTAACCCCGATGTGTCTTACTGGTTGTTAAAGACCATTATTGATGGTACAGACCAGACGCTTGAAGGTAATGACAACGAACTCAATAAGTGGGGCTGTGCATCTATGGGTAAGGAGGCAACAGTCTATCGTATTGTTCTAACTCATAATGATGTAGCGAATCTGAAAAAGAAGGGTCTTTTCGTGAATGGATATTATAATAATGTCACTCAGTGTAATCTTTTACGAAGAGTCTATTCAGAAGATGGGCAGCAGTAGGCTGCAACAATAGTTTGTAAGCGTCCGCATTCAGCTACAGTTTTCAGTGTGAAATTATTACAGCGTACCGTTGTTTAAGAGCAGCAGGAATAAACAGTAATGCAGTGGACAGATAGAATCCGACAGGTAAAGATAATACTGGTGATTGCTGCTGTAATTATTGCCGTGGCCTCGCTGCTGATATCCCATTTTCTTGTTCGTGACCTTTCAAGGGAAGAACATACCCGGATGGAGGTGTGGGCACAGGCTTTACACTCTCTGAACGAAGCCGATGAACACACAGACCTGACGTTGGTGTTGAGCGTTATTGAAGAAAACAACACCATCCCAGTCATCGTTGTTGACCGTGAAGGCCATGTCAACGATTATCGTAATATAGAAGACACTTTGCTTTTAGCGTCCTATGCGCAGAAGATGATTCAGGCTGGCGACACGATTCCTGTTGGCTGTCAGCTGGTGTGCTACGATGAGTCGATTATGCTGAAGCGTCTTTCTGCATGGCCTTACGTCCAGTTAGGTGTTGTGCTCATCTTCGTGGTGGTGGCTATTTTCGCTCTGCTGTCGTCTAAACGCGCCGAGCAGAACAAGGTGTGGGTGGGACTGTCAAAGGAGACTGCTCACCAGTTGGGTACGCCTGTGTCAAGTCTGATGGCATGGGTGGAGATGCTGAAAGAACAATATCCTGACGATGACTTGTTGCCCGAGATGGACAAAGACGTCAGGCGGTTGCAGTTGATAGCAGAACGTTTCTCGAAGATTGGCTCTCTGCCTGAGCCCGTCGAAGCTTCGATGAACGCGGTGTTGGATCATGTTGTAGACTACATGGACCGCCGTACGTCGAGTCTGGTTCAGATGGTTCGCCATTATCCCGACCACGAAGTCATGGTTCGTATGAATGCCTCTCTTTTTGAATGGGTCATTGAAAACCTATGCAAGAATGCCGTCGATGCCATGGAGGGTAAGGGCACCATTACGCTGTCGCTCTTTGACGACCCGCAGCGCGTTGTTATTGAAGTGCAGGACACGGGCAAGGGTATCAAGAAGAAAGACTTGAACAGCGTCTTCACTCCCGGTTTTACCACTAAGCAGCGCGGCTGGGGACTTGGTCTGTCACTTGCCCGTCGCATTGTGGAAGAGTACCATAAAGGCCGTATTTTTGTCAAGTCTTCCGAAGTAGGCAAGGGCACCACGTTCCGTATAGAAATGAAGAAATAATGCACACACCTTATTGCTTATGTGCAATCTTTCGGCATGTTAAGTGCTGATTTTCAACAAAAAGCGAAAAATTTCTTAATTATTAATTCTTATCTCTTATTTTTTTCGTACCTTTGCATTCGATTTTTAGGTAGGGATTTATCCCTGTCTGTCAACAATTGAGTAAGAAACGATGTGTAGTCTGGAAACCTATAAGATTGATCTGAAGGGTCTGAAGCAGGACGAAACGCTCTGCGACTATGACCTTGACGACAGTTTTTTTAGGGCTTTAGACCAGTTGCAGTTGGAGCATGGGACGTTGCACGTGTCAGTGTCTATACGCAAGATGACTGGCTTTTTTGAATTCCTGTTCCACACCGAGGGTTCTGTCATTGTCAGTTGTGACCGCTGTCTTGACGACATGGAGCAGCCAATAGATGCAGAGAATCGACTGGTGGTGAAGCTGGGCGGCACATACAGCGACGAAGATGATACCGTGACCGTTGACGAAGAAGACGGAATCTTCGATATGTCGTGGTTCATCTATGAGTTTATTATGCTGGCCATACCCATTAAGCACGTTCATGCACCTGGAAAATGCAATAGTGCGATGACGCAGAAGCTCGATGAGCTGAGCGGTGCTGCCCGAAGCAGTGAAGAGGCGGCCGAGGCGATAGACCCACGCTGGTCAGCGCTTCTAAAGTTGAAAGCCCCTTGAAAGGGGTGCTGTGAGTCTGTCAAAGACTCTCGCGTCAGTAGTCAATAAATGTTTAATTGGGAGGATGAACTCAGTTCTGACCCCACCCCCTCAGCATTGGGGGGCTAAAAAATAGTAATATAATTATGGCACATCCTAAAAGAAGACAATCGAACACTCGTACCGCAAAGCGTCGTACTCATGACAAGGCCGTAGCTCCTACGCTGGCCGTATGCCCTAACTGTGGCGCTTATCACATCTACCACACTGTCTGCCCCACCTGTGGCTACTATCGTGGCAAGATTGCCATTGTTATGGACGAAGTTGCTGAGTAATGAGTAAAATCAATGCGATAATCACCGGCATTGGTGGCTACGTGCCCGACTATGTTCTGAACAATGAGGAACTGTCGCGCATGGTAGACACCAATGATGAGTGGATTATGACGCGCGTAGGCATCAAGGAGCGCCGCATCCTCACCGAGGAGGGTCTTGGCACCAGCTATATGGCCCGCAAGGCCGCCAAGCAGCTGATGCAGAAAACCGGCTGCGACCCTGACAGTGTCGACGCGCTCATCGTCACCACTTCCACGGCAGATTATAAATTCCCCTCTACAGCCAGTATCGTGCTGGGCAAGCTTGGGCTGAAGAACGCCTTCGCTTTTGACTTCTGGGCCGCTTGCTGTGGATTCCTCTACACGCTTGACGTAGCAGCAGCTATGATTCAGTCGGGCCGCTATAAGAAAATCATAGTCGTCGGAGCCGACAAGATGTCCAGTGTGGTTGACTACAAAGACCGTGCTACCTGCCCCTTGTTCGGCGACGGTGCCGCCGCCGTGCTTGTGGAAGGTACCGAGGAAGAGAACATCGGTGTGATGGACTCCTACTTCCGTGCTGACGGCAAGGGCCTGCCCTTCCTCCATCTGAAGGCCGGCGGTTCAGTCAGTCCTCCCAGTCACTTCACGGTAGACCACCGTCTGCACTACCTCTACCAGGAGGGCCGTACCGTCTATCGCTATGCTGTGAGCAATATGAGTGACGACTGTGCCCTTATAGCCGAGCGCAACGGACTGAACAAGGACAACATTCAGTGGGTAGTCCCCCATCAGGCCAATCTGCGCATCATTGAGGCCGTAGCCAAGCGCCTTGAGTTGCCCATGGAGCAGGTAATGGTGAATATCGAACACTTCGGTAACACCTCTGCAGCCACCATTCCTTTGGCACTGTGGGAGTATGAGCACCTGCTGAAGAAAGGCGACAACCTCATCATGACCGCTTTCGGTGCCGGTTTCGTCCATGGTGCCAGCTACTACAAGTGGGCTTATGACGGGACAAGCAAGTAAACAGTCAGTGATCATAATTTTTATTTTTTAATTTATGAGTCACAAATCAGGATTTGTAAACATCGTTGGCAATCCTAATGTAGGAAAAAGTACGCTCATGAACCAGCTGGTTGGTGAGCGTATTTCTATTGCTACCTTCAAGGCGCAGACCACCCGCCACCGCATCATGGGCATCGTCAACACCCCCGACATGCAGATTGTGTTCAGTGACACCCCTGGAGTGTTGAAACCCAACTACAAGCTTCAGGAGTCCATGCTCGCCTTCTCGGAGTCCGCCCTGCAGGACGCTGACGTGTTGCTCTATGTCACCGATGTCGTGGAGAATCCCGAGAAGAACATGGACTTCCTGGAGAAAGTGCAGCGCATGACGATACCCGTCATACTGCTGATTAATAAGATAGACCAACTGACCGGCGGCGATGAAGGCTTGGGCCAGATTGTGGAAAAGTGGCATACGCTGCTGCCCAATGCCGAAATATTGCCCATCTCGGCCAAGAACAAGTTCGGCACCGACATGCTGCTCAAGCGCATTCAGGAACTGCTGCCCGAGAGTCCCGCCTATTTCGACAAAGACCAACTGACGGATAAGCCTGCCCGTTTCTTCGTCTCCGAGATTATCCGCGAGAAGATACTCCTCTATTACGACAAGGAAATACCTTACTCCGTAGAAGTGCGTGTCGAGCGCTTCAAGGAGACGGCAACGAACATCCACATCAATGCCGTCATCTACGTTGAGCGCGACTCGCAGAAAGGCATTATCATCGGTCACCAAGGCGTGGCCCTGAAGAAGGTGAGCACCGAGGCCCGCAAGTCGCTGGAGAAGTTCTTCCAGAAGTCCGTCTACTTGGAAGTTTTTGTCAAGGTAGACAAAGACTGGCGCTCCTCGCAGCGCGAATTAGACGCCTTCGGATACAATCCAGAGTAACCATCTGAACTCCGCTGCAAAATAGTTGTTACAACTTTTCACAGAGTTGTTACAACTCTCCACAAAGTTGTTACAACTTTCCGCAGAGTTGTTACAACTTTTTTGTGGTTGAGCCTCTCCGATGCTGTCGTTTGGTGCATTATATAAAAAGAAAAATCCGCAAGCGGCTGTTAATCAGCTTCTTGCGGATTTTCTAAAGTGATCCGCTTGGGGCTCGAACCCAAGACCCCAACATTAAAAGTGTTGTGCTCTACCAACTGAGCTAGCGGATCAGAGTTTTCGTGTTGTTACGAAAGCGGGTGCAAAATTACGCATAATAATTGAGACGACCAAATTTATTGGGATATTTTTGCGGTTTTGACTTTTTTTACTGCTTTTTTTTACTGCTGTGATCTCTTTGCTTCCTCTTCGCTGACGGCACGCTGATAGCAGTCTCGGCATAGGGGTTCGTACTCCTGGGTCTCACCCAGCAGCACGCGGCGGTCGTTCTGGACAGTGCGGTGGCTGACATAGGCCAGCGAACCGCACTTGACGCAGATAGCGTGAACCTTGGTAACATCGTCGGCAATGGCACAGAGGGCGGGCATGGGTCCAAAGGGCACCCCCTTGTAGTCCATGTCCAGTCCGGCAATGATGACGCGAACGCCACGGTTGGCCAGCTGGTTGCAGACATCCACGAGTCCCATGTCGAAAAACTGTGCCTCGTCAATGCCAACCACGTCAATATCACTGGAGAGCAGCAGAATGCTGGCCGATGAGTCGAGTGGGGTGGAGTTGATGGCGTTATGGTCGTGACTGACTACTTCTTCGTCGCTATAGCGTGTGTCGATGGCGGGTTTGAAGATTTCCACCTTCTGCTTGGCAAACTGTGCACGTCGTAGCCGGCGTATGAGTTCTTCGGTTTTTCCGGAGAACATGGATCCGCACACTACTTCTATTCTTCCCGGGCGGCGTGCTTCGCCCGATGTGGGGTATGTAATCATGGTGCAAAGGTAGGCATTTTTTTGAAGTTTGAAGTTTGAAGTTCGTAGTTTATGCAGTGTCTAAATGTTAAAGATGTATAACAGGTAATGATAAATTCCAGACTTCAAACTTCAAACTTCAAACTTTAATGTATCTTTGCATCGATTATGGGCATATTGTATATTGTTCCCACGCCGGTAGGCAACATGGAAGACATGACGTTGCGTGCCATCCGCATTCTGAAGGAAGCCGATGTGGTACTGGCCGAAGACACCCGCACGTCGGGCGTCCTACTGAAGCATTTCGGCATTCAGCAACACCTGCTGTCGCACCATAAGTTCAACGAGCACGGAACGTCTGCCTCAGTGGTGGAACGTTTGCTGGCCGGTCAGACGGTGGCGCTCGTCAGCGATGCCGGTACTCCGGGCATCAGTGACCCTGGATTCTTCCTGGTGCGCGAAGCAGTCCGTGCAGGTATAGAGGTCCAGACGCTGCCCGGTGCCACGGCGTTCGTCCCTGCGCTGGTGTCTAGTGGGCTACCCTGTGACCGTTTCTGCTTCGAGGGTTTCCTTCCCCAGAAGAAAGGGCGCCAGTCTAAGATAGTGTCCTTGCGTGACGAAGAACGTACGATGGTGTTCTACGAGTCGCCTTACCGTGTATTGAAAACCCTTCAGCAGTTCAGCGAGGTGTTCGGCTCGGAGCGTCAGGTGAGTGTTTGCCGTGAGATATCGAAGATTCATGAGGAGAGTGTCCGTGGCACCTTGGCCGAGGTCATTGCCCACTTCACGAATCATGAACCGCGTGGTGAATTTGTCATCGTGCTTGCGGGGAAGGGCGAGGAGAAATCCAAGTTACAAAATAAAAATCAAGCAATAAGGACAGAGAGAAACGAAACAAACAGTTAAGAACTAAACCGTTAGTATATGAAAAAAGTAGTAGTATTTGCAATGTGTGTGGCTGCACTGGTTTCATGTGACCAGAAGAGTCAAAAGGTGGCCGATGTTCAGAATACGCAGGAGCGCGACTCGCTGACCCGTATCATTGAACAGAAGGACAACGAGATTAATGACATGATGTCGACATTCAACGACATTGAAGAAGGCTTCCGTGCCATCAATGCCGCCGAAGAACGTGTCAGCGTAGCCCGTCAGGGTGAGGGAGCGAGTATGAAGGAGCGCATTCAGGAGAACATGAGTTTTATCCAGCAGACCATGCAGCAGAACCGCGAGTTGATTAACAAGTTGCGCAGTCAGTTGCGCCAGAGTTCTGTGAAGGGCGACCAGTTGCGCCGCACCATTGAAAACCTTACTCGTGAGTTGGAGGAGAAGGATGCTCAGATTAAACAGCTCACAGCTGAGTTGCAGGCTAAGGATATTCATATCACCGAACTCACTGAGCAGGTAACCAATCTTACGGACAACGTACAGAACCTGCGTGAGGAGTCGGAGCAGAAGTCGACGACCATTTCTACGCAGGACAAACAGCTTCACAGCGCGTTTTTTGTCTTTGGTACCAAGAAGGAACTCAAGGAGCAGGGCATTCTCACCAAGGACGGCCTGTTCAGCAAGACAAAGTTGCTGGAGGGCAACTTCAACAAGGACTACTTCACGAAGATAGATATCCGCGTGGACAAGGAGATCAAGCTCTACTCACGTTCGGCCAAGCTGCTGACGGTGCATCCTGCAGCCAGCTATACGCTGGATCGCGATGTCAACAAGCAGTACACCCTGCGCATCAAGGACCCGCAGCAGTTCTGGTCCACCAGTAAGTATCTGGTCATTGAGGTGGATTGACAAAGTGATATGTCATTTGACGTATTGTGTATAAAAACGGCGGGATTTTAACGAAACTGTTAAAATCCCGCTTGTTTTTGTGTCTTTTTTATAAATTTATTCGTTTTTTATAAAACAATGTGTTACCTTTGCATGGAAAATGCTTGCATTCTATGTATGCATAATATTAATGTACGCGAACATTTATATATTATATAGAACGTTAAATTACAAACTAAATACAAAGAGAGAGTATATGGGAAAAAAGATTACGCTGATTTTGTTCGGCCTGTTCCTAAGCTTGGGAATAGCATTTGCGCAGAACAAGATTACGGGTACGGTCTTTGAAGACAGCGGCGAACCGTGTATCGGTGCCACTGTGATGATTCAAGGTTCAAAGCAAGGTACGAAGACCGACATCAACGGTCACTTCACCATTTCGGTACCCGATGGCAAGAGACTTGTTATCAGCTATGTAGGTATGCAGACCCAGACCGTCCGTGCCAAGGACGGTATGAAGATTACCCTTCAACCCGACGCCCAGACCATTGGCGAGGTTGTTGCTGTGGGTATGATGAAGCAAGATAAGCGTCTGTTTACCGGTGCCACCACGAAGGTGGATGCCGAGAAGGCAAAGTTGGATGGTATCGCCGATATCTCGCGTTCGTTGGAGGGTCGTGCTGCCGGTGTTTCTGTGCAGAACGTGTCCGGTACTTTTGGTACTGCACCTAAGATTCGCGTACGTGGTGCTACGTCTATTTATGGTAGTTCGAAGCCCCTTTGGGTGGTTGACGGCGTAATTATGGAGGATGTCACAGAGGTAGATGCCGACCAGCTTTCTTCTGGTGATGCTGCCACGCTGATATCCAGTGCCATTGCTGGCCTGAATGCCGATGACATTGAGTCGTTCCAGATTCTGAAGGACGGCTCTGCCACCTCAATCTATGGTGCCCGCGCCATGGCTGGTGTGATTGTTGTTACCACCAAGCGTGGTAAGGTCGGCTCTTCGAAAATCAGCTATACTGGTGAGTACACCATGCGTCTTCGCCCCAGTTATTCACAGTTCAACATTATGAACTCACAGGAGCAAATGTCAGTCTATCGTGAGATGCAGAACAACGGTTTCCTGTCGTTCATGAGTTCCTATCGTGCCAGCAGTAGTGGTGTCTTCGGCAAGATGTACCATCTGATGAACGAGTACGATCCTGCTACTGGTGACTTCAAGCTTGCCAACACACAGGCTGCCATGTACGACTACCTGCGCCAGGCCGAATTCCGCAATACCAACTGGTTTGAGGAGTTGTTCTCTAATGCCATTCAGCACAACCACTCCATCTCGCTGAGTTCCGGTACTGAGAAGGCTCAGTACTACACCTCGTTCTCTATCATGAGCGATCCGGGATGGAGTGAGCGTGGAAAGGTGGAGCGTTACACCGCCAACATCAATGCCAACTACAACCTGAACAAGTGGTTGTCGTTGAACCTGATTGGCAATACCAGCTATCGTAAGCAGGAAGCTCCCGGTACGTCGAACCAGAGTGTTGACCCCGTGAGTGGTGCCGTAGGTCGTGACTTCGACATCAACCCCTATTCTTACGCCATCAACAGTTCCCGTACGTTGGATCCTGACGAGTTCTATATCCGTAACTTCGCCCCCTTCAACATCCACCACGAGTTGAAGAATAACTACATGCAGCTTGATGTGGTTGACCTGAAGTTCCAGGGAGAGTTGAAGTATAAGCCCATCCGTGAGTTGGAACTCAGTGCTATTGCTGCTTATAAGTATTCTACCACGACTCAGGGTCACTTTATCAAGGAAACCAGTAACCAGGCTATGGCTTTCCGTATGATGGACGATGCCACCATGCGCGATTCCAACCCCTGGCTCTATACTGACCCTGACGTGCTGAATTCGCTGCCCATCTCGGTATTGCCCGAAGGTGGTTTCCACCGTGAGACCGTCTATAAGATGAACAGCTGGGACTTCCGTGCTACGGCCAGCTATAACAACGTGTTCAACGAAGACCATATCGTCAATGCCTATGCCGGTATGGAAATTAACAGCATCGACCGTGTCGCCACCTCCAACGTCAAGGTTGGTGTGCTCTACGACATGGGTCAGCTGGGCAACTACAACTATAATTACTTCAAGCAGGCCAGCGAGGAGAACAACATGTACTATGCCCTGAACAACGGCTACAGCCGTGAGGCATCGTTCTTCGGCACGGCCACCTACTCATGGAAGCGTCGTTACATCATCAACGGCACCATCCGTTACGAAGGTAGTAACCGTCTGGGCCGAGCTACCAGTGCACGTTGGCTGCCCACGTGGAACGTGTCTGCTGCATGGAATGCCCATGAGGAGCCTTGGTTCTTCCGTACCTTCCAGGACAAGCTGAGTCATGCCACTCTGAAGGCTTCTTACTCGTTGACTGGTGATAAGCCTGCCGTTACCAACTCGATGGTCATCATCCAGGCTTTCAATCCCTGGCGTCCCTATAGCAGTGACAAGGAGTCGGGACTGGAGATTTCCAGTTTCGCCAACCCCGAGCTGACTTATGAGAAGAAGCACGAGTTCAATATTGGTCTGAGCTTAGGCTTCCTGAATAACCGCATCAACTTCGACTTCGACTGGTACACCCGTAACAACTACGACCTGATTGGTCCGAAGCGTACCACGGGTGTCGGTGGTCAGATAGTTAAGTATGCTAACGTGGCATCCATGAAGTCACATGGTGAGGAGTTCACCCTCTCTACCCGTAACATTGTTACGAAGGACTTTGAGTGGAGCACTGACTTCATCTATTCGCATACCCACTGTGAGGTGACCGAGTTCGATTCACGCAACCGTGTCATCGACCTTATCACCGGTAATGGTTTTACCGAGAAGGGTTATCCCTATCGTTCGCTGTTCTCCATGGATTTCCAAGGTCTGAACCAGTATGGTCTGCCCACTTTCATCAACGAGTCCGGTGAGGTAACTACCAGCGACATCGACTTCCAGTCGTATGACACCAGCCACCTGAAGTACGAAGGTCCTACCGATCCTACTGTCACCGGTTCGTTCGGTAACATGTTCCGCTATAAGAACTGGCACCTGAACGTATTCATCACCTATGCATACGGTAATGTGGTACGTCTCGATCCCACCTTCGCCATGTCTTACTCTGACCTGACAGCTATGCCGCGTGAGTTTGCCGACCGCTGGGTGGTTCCTGGTGATGAGGCCATTACCACCATTCCTGCCATGGCCGACCTGCGCATGATTCAGAACGATTCGCGTTTAGGCTATGCCTACAATGCCTACAACTACTCTACCGACCGTATTGCAAAGGGTAACTTCATCCGTATGAAGGAAATCTCTCTGTCTTACGACTTCCCCCAGAAGTGGATCAGCCATCTGGGTCTGAGCAACCTCAGCATGAAACTGCAGGCCACCAACCCTTTCCTGATCTATGCTGACAAGAAGCTGAACGGTCAGGATCCCGAGTTCTTCAACTCCGGTGGTGTTGCCGTACCTATGGCTCGACAGTTCACCTTCACCCTGCGCTTAGGAATTTAAGTGATTAGTGAAAAGTGATCAGTGAAAAGTGAATTATTTGCTACCGCTTAAATAATGATAAATGATTATGAAGATGAAAAATAAGATATATCAGATATTTGCCTTAGGCCTTGGTGTATTGGCGCTGTCGTCGTGTAACGACTATCTTGACAAGCTGCCCGACGAGCGTGCCGAGTTAGACACTGACCTGAAGATTACCCAGTTGCTGGTGTCTGCCTATCCACAGGTGACCAACAACCTGATTCTTGAGATGATTTCCGATAATGTGGGCGACAACGGCCGTTCCTATTCGTCACCCATCATCTGTGATGATATCTATCGTTTCAAGGATTCCTCCGAGGAAGGTACCGACACCCCTTATAACGTTTGGGGTGGCTACTACGAGTCCGTAGCAGCAGTCAATGAGGCCATTCAGGGTATTGAGGGCCTTGGCAATCCCGAGTCGTTGCGTGGTGACCTGGCTGAGGCCAAGCTTATCCGTGCGTTCAGCATGTTCCAGTTGGCACAGACCTTCTGTATGGCATGGAATCCCGACAAGGCTGACGAGTATCTGGGTCTGCCCTATCCGTTGGTTCCCGAGCAGGACATCAATACCAAGTACGAGCGTGGCACCCTGCGCCAGCTCTATGAAGCCATCAATAAGGACATCGAGGAGGCACTGCCTTATATTGACCAGGCCTCAGCCCGCTACACCATTCCGAAGTATCACTTCAACACCCGTGCGGCCTATGCCTTTGCCACCCGCTTCAATCTGTACTATATGCAGTACGACAAGGCTATCAAGTATGCAACGATGGCTCTGGGCAGTGACCCCACCAGCGTTATGCGTAACTACGAGCCTTATCGTGCGCTGGGTCGCGATGACTTCGGTAACCGTTGGATTCGTTCCGACGAGGATGCCAACCTGTTGCTCGTTACCAGCTACAGTACTTCCGGTCGTAACATGACATGGGCCTCGAGCGCCCGTTTTGCCCACAACTACGACATTACGGCCTACGAGACCTTCTGGGTAGACATGCCGTGGGGTAGTGGTTCAAGCAACAATACTGTCATCTATGCCAACAAGCTCTATGGCACTAACCAGTGTGTGGCCTTCCCCACCTATGAGGAGCAATGGGAGTACACCGACAAGGTGGCCGGCATTGGCTATGCTCACATTGTCGACCCCGTCTTCACGGGCGACATGACCATACTGGAGCGTGCCGAGGCTTACTGTCTGAGCCATCAGCTCGACCTGGCTCTGGCGGACATCAATACCTGGATTCGTACCCACTGCAAGGAGCAGGAAGGTAACACCCAGCGTCCCGTCATGACCATTGCCAGCATCAAGGATTATGTTTCTGACGTTGACTATGCCAAGCGTACACCCGACGGCAACCGTGACCGTTCGTTCCGCAAGCACATGTTCCCCCAGGGATTTACTATTGATGAAGAAGGCAGCGACCAGGAGTGCATGCTGCAGTTCCTGCTGCACATGAAGCGTCTGGAGAGCGTCTTCCACGGTTTGCGTTTTGCCGACATCAAGCGCTATGGCATTGAGTACACCCATTCTGTTGCCGGTGAGGACCCGTTAGTCTTCATCCGTGGCGACCAGCGTGGTGCTGTCCAGATTCCTACCCCTGTCGTCGAGGCCGGCTTGGATGCCAATCCCCGTCAGACTGCCGAAGAAATCAAGGCTTTCGTCACAGCTACCGAGTCAGACTATATCAACCCTGACGACGAAGAGTAATCAGCTGAATATATGACCCTAAACAAATAAGAAGGAGATAATATATATGAAGTTCAATAAGATAAGTGTACTGCTGCTGATGGCCGGACTGTTTGCTTTCAGCAGTTGTGATAACGAAAGTCTGAGCGACACCAGCGTCTTTGAGGATGTCACACAGGAGCAGAAGAACGAGTTCGACAACTGGCTGGAAGAAAACTACCGCAAGGTGTATAACATCGACTTCAAGTACCGTTACAGCGACAAGGAGTCCGACCGTGCCTACAACGTCATTCCTGCCAATTACGAGCAGTCGGTGGCCCTGGCTATCCTAGTGAAGCACGTTTGGCTTGAGTCCTATAGCGAGGCCGTCAGTGCCGAGTTCATGAAGACATACGTTCCCCGCATCATCCAGCTCACCGGTTCCTACAAGTGGAATACCAATGGTTCGCAGGTGCTGGGTACTGCCGAGGGCGGTCTGAAGGTGATGCTCTATGGTGTCAACGAACTGGACATTGACAATCCGCGCATCAACACCACCAACCCCTATGAGAGTCATCAGGTGAAGCCCATCGACATGAACTATTGGTTCTTCCACACTATGCACCACGAGTTCTGCCATATCCTGACGCAGAAGAAAGACTACGATCCCCAGTTCCGCACCATCAGTGCCGACAGCTACCATGCCACTGACTGGGTTAACCAGAATGACAAGGATGTGGCCAAGGAAGGTTTTGTCACTTCCTACGCTTCGTCAGAGTATAACGAGGACTTTGCAGAGATTTATGCCACCTACATCACCAACACCCCCGAGGGATGGGGCCTCATCCTGAAGGCTGCCGGCGACGAGGGCACAGCCATTCTCAACCAGAAGCTCAACCTGATGAAGACTTACTTCATGAATAGCTGGGGCATTGACCTCGATGAACTGCGCGACATCGTGCTACGCCGCTCTGCCGAGTCTACAACCCTTGACTTACGTTCACTCAATTAATAAAATACAGACGCGATTATGAAGAAGCTATATTATATCCTTGCTGCCTGCCTCACCGTCATGGCCTTCAGTGCTTGCTCGCTGAAGGAAGACGACACTTTCGACGTGCAGGCCTCAGAACGCTCGCAGAAGAATATCGAAGATGTCCGTCAGGTGCTCTATACCGCCTCGAACGGATGGCTGATGGAGTATTATGGCGACCTGAACTACGGAGGTTACAACGTGATGGTCAAGTTCGAAGGCGACCAGGCCACCTTTGCCTCTGAGAAGTTGGGTGCCAACCATGTGGCTGGTCTCGATGCCGACGGCAAGGCCGTTACCACTACCAGCCACTTCAAGCTGGAGCAGTCGATGGGAACCATCATTTCCTTCGACGAGCACAATGCCACCTTCCACTATTACTCCATGCCCAACAACCCCGACTATACCTATGACACCGACGACGGTCTGTATGGCGACTTTGAGTTCCGTGTGATGAAGGCCGGCAACGACTCTATCATCCTGCGCGGTAAGAAGCACAACAACCGTATCGTCATGACGCCGATTCCTGCCGACAAGTCGTGGGAGAGCATCATCGAGGAAGCCGCTGCTACGGAGAAGTACATGTCGTCGCGCTCGTACACCCTGTCCGGTTCCGACTATACCAAGGAGCAAGAGGTGACCGTCACCAGCAATGGCGGCTATCGCTGCTTCATCTTCACTTATATGGACGAGACCGACCAGAAGCAGACCGTTACTGCACCCTATCTTGTGAAGGCCGACGGCTTCTACTTCTATTCGCCCGTCGAGGTGAATGGCGTCAAGCTCGATGGCCTGCTCAAGGGCGACACCGACGACTACTTCAAGTTCCGCAACAACCAGAACCTGCAGCTTGACACCTATCTGCCCACGCTCTATGAGAGCATTGTGACTGGCAACTGGTACATGCGCTATGGCAGTGTCGGCGAGTTTGCCAAGCCCAAGTGGGACGACATGCTGGCTGTGCTGAAGACTGCCGGCAAGAACAAGCAGGAGATAAAGATTTATACTGCCACCATCGGTCTTTCTGGCGATAACAAGCTCTGCAGCAGCATGAGCACTTCCACCGATGCACCCTATTGGGGCTTTATCGGAGAAGATGTCAAGGGCGATGGCACGTGCATTAAGTTTAACCAACAGAGTACTGTCCGCAACTCCGCCGGTCGTACCTATTATAATAATTATAAATGGAATGCCGTACTGAATACCGTCTATGGTCACACCTTCGACTTGACCACCGACTATCAGCGCCGTCCCTCATGGATTAAGATGACCGATGTGGACAATCCCACCAACGTCATCACCGTTTATGCTACGCCCTCTTACTTCATGGAGGACCAGAGCTATTATAATGATATTCAATAGTATTTAGCGTTAATCAACGTCCTGCTGGAGCCTATGGCCTCCGGCAGGACATATCAAAAACATTTAAACTAACTAATTATGAAGAAAAGTTTACTTATTGCTGTTGCCGCACTGTTCGTGGCAATTGGTGTAAACGCACAGTTCAAGGCTATGCCAAAGAACCCGCGTTCAGTTCAGTATGCTACTAAGGTAACTCAGCCGATGGCAACTCATTCGATGTTGGAGAAGAGCGATGTTGCTGTTAAGAAGCACGTTAATGATAAGAACATGCGAAGAGCAGTTGCCGATGTTGAGGGTACTTATATCCTGAACTATGACAACTTTGATGGCGACTTCACCGCCTCTTCTTCTTTCACTATTACCGCAGAAAGTGGAACGACTATGGTGACCAATGTGGAGACGGATGCCGATGATATTGAATTCTCTTACAATGTTCGTCTGGACAATTTCTCTTTAGAGGGTGCCGTTGTCTATGGTCTCTATGATGAGAAAGAAGGCACAATCCTCATTCCTGCCCAGTGCATTGCTAATGAAGATGGATATGGCAGAGTCATTCTGTCTGGTGTCACAAAAGATGCATCTGGTTCGCCAAAGAGTCCTGGATTCGACATCGTTCTGGAGGTAGAAGCTGAAGGTTATGTTACATTCTACGATTTTGCTCAAGAACTTGATGAAGCCGGTTTTACCGGTCAGTACATGTCTGGATGGTACAGTTATCTGCCCGATTATGAAGAGGGTGGTGCCTGGAATTATGGTTTTGATGTTGAGATTTACTTTGCCAACAATAATATGTATGCTAACGAATGCCACGTAGGTAGCGCAGGTTGGAGTGCTTGGGAATGGAAGAAATATCCTATCTATGTTGAGGACTACGGCAGTGAGATTGTTGTTCACAACTTCTTGGGTAAGATCCCTTTGAGCATGACGGTCAATGGCGACCAGTGCGAGATTACATTACCTGTACAGATTTACGATTATTCGCATGACACTTACGGCATAGCTCAAATCTGGACTCTTGATGAAACAGACCCCACTGGCAATACCCTAACTTGTGATGGTAAGATTGTCGGTAATGTTTTCCAGGATGAGAATGGTACGGGCTATCGTTTCTATGATACGGAGTGGCGTGATGCATGGACTGATGAAAGTGGTGAACACGAGGCTGGAAACTACTTCATTAACACCAAGTGGTTCTTCCTGGGTGCTCTCAACAGCGAAGGCTATGGCGTTTGGGGCGTAGGCGGAGAATACCGTTACGTTGATTTCTATTTTTCTTCAGAAACAAGTGGTATCAGTAACGTGAAGAACGAGAACAAAGTTGGTGCCTCTAAGACCTACAACCTGATGGGTCAGCAGGTCAGTGCCGGCACGAAGGGTCTCGTCATCCGCGACGGCAAGAAGTTCATCAACAAGTGAGAATAGAGCAGAGCCTGCTCTGCTTTAACCAATACCACATCTGCATCGGGAGAGGCCAGCGCCCCTCCCGATGTACTTTTTACCCCTAATGTTTGGAAGTTCGGAAAAGATTGTTTATCTTTGCAGACGAAAAGTGTGTCACGATAATATAATTTGAAAGCTTTCGCTATGCAACTAAATACAATGAATGAGTCTCAGATGATGCTCCTTGAATCATTTGCAGGAGCACATGACGAGCAAGAGCTGAATGACTTAATGGACGTTCTGCGTGATTTTTATGCCTCACGCCTTGAGTTAGAAATGCAACGTCTATGGGATAACAAGACTCTCGACCAACAACAATTGGATGGCTTACGAGACCAACATCTTCGTACTCCATATAGGAAATAAACTGTCTCTTGGTAATGAAACCTCCTCGGATAGTTCTTGACACGAACTGCCTGCTGCAAATTTTAGGCGCCCATAGTCCTTATCACTTCTTATTTGCGGATTTCTTAGCGGGCAAGTATACTCTTTGTGTGTCTACTGAGGTTCTTCTCGAATATGAAGAGATATTGCGAACTAAAGCATCTCCAGTGGCTGCCGACTTATTCATGAAAGTTATTTCCCGTTCCAGGAACGTGGTGCGTAAAGACCCTTATTTTCGTTTAGATGTAATAAAACAGGATTACGATGACAATAAGTTTGTTGATTGCGCCTTTGTGTGTCAGGCGGATTATATTGTGACAGAAGATGGCCATTTTAATGATGCTGCAAAATCCTCATTCCCTCAGTTTAGAATATTGGATTTGGATAGCTTTGCTGATACAATAAGAAAGTAAGGACAAAGCAGAGCGAGCTAACCAATACTACATCTGCATCGGGAGAGGCCAGCGGTCCTCCCGATTACTTTTTGTCCTGAATGTTTGGCGAATTAGGAAATAATGCATAACTTTGCAAAGTGATAAACAAATCTATTTCAATAATTATGACTACAACAATGTTACGGCATAGGATGGAGAACAGATGGAACAGTTTAAAGTATCTGGACGATGACTCTAAGATAGACCTGATAATGATGCTTTCTCAGTCTTTAAAGTCTCCCCATAAAGAGGAAGTTATTTCTGCAAGCGGATTTTATGGCATTTGGGGAGATGATGGCATGTCAGCAGAGGATTTCGTGGACATGCTGAAGGCAGAACGTTCGTTCAATCAAGGCATAGTTGAATTATGAGAACACCAGGCTATATTCTTGACACAAATATCTGTGCTTTTTATTTGCGTGGGAAGTACAACATTGACAAATTTAGCGAATATCCATCGGGAGGGTCAAACAGGCTCTCTTGTTTTCTTTTTATGTCTTATTCATGATGTTAACTCGGCGATTTTGCTGACCAAACTCGGCGACTTTGCAGACCAAACTCGGCGAGATTGCTGACCAAAGTCGGCGATTTTGGTTAGTCGTTGGTTCTGTCCGAGAGTCTAATCTACGGTTAATGGTGATTCTAAGGAGGATAGGAGAGAAGGATATTTATCAATATATGCTTCGTCTCTGCGTAGTAACTGTTCTTATGTATTTTGCTTGTTTATTCGTACCTCTGAGGCTTTGCCTCGTAGGTGCTCTTATTCGGAAAAACCCAAATAAATTTGGTATTTCGCTTGTTTATTCGTACCTTTGCATCCAAATTGACTATTGAACGAAATTCAACGAATGAAGAAGATTACACTTTTATTACTGTCAGTGCTGCTGAATGCGGTGGCATTGTGGGCACGTCCTGCCCTGTCACGTCCTGTAGATATGGTTCAGCCCGACGGCTCGGTGGTTACCCTGCAGCTGCATGGAGACGAGTATCTTAGTTTCACCACCACAACCGACGGCTATACGGTGCTGAAGTGCGCCGATGGCTATTATCGCTATGCCGCGAAGTCGGCCGACGGCGTGCTGACTGCCACCGACCTTGTGGCGCACAATCCTAAGAGTCGCACGGCTGCCGAGAAGGCTTTTCTGGCTCCGATGAAGAAGATGGTGGCTCCGAAGATGAGTGCCGCCAGTAAGCAGCGGAAAGAAATGGCAGCGCAGATGATTAGTCCCGCCTACAGTGCTGACCGGCAGGGTCGTCGCACCCCTCCCAGCATCTGGTCGCTGATTAACTATGACAACTTCAAGGGACTGGTGGTGCTGGTGGAGTGGAACGACAAGCAGTTCACCTTGGCCAATCCGCAGGAGTTCTATCAGAAGCTGACCAGCGAGAAGAACTATACGGACGCTTCCCATACGCATTATCCTGTCGATGTGGAGGGTAGCGTGCGTGACTACTTCTACGAAAACTCGATGGGTAAGTTCGACCCCACGTTCGATGTGGTGGGGCCTGTCACCATCGACTACTCCTGCAACTATCCTTGTCCCAAGAAGGCTGATGGCACAGATGATGACAGCTTCTATGAGAGGATGATTAACATTATAAAGGCCGTGATGACCAAGGTGAACGAGACCGTCAACTTTGGCGACTATGACCTGAACAGCGATGGCAAGATAGACATGGTCTACTTCATCTTTGCAGGCTATGGCAGCTATGTGCAGGGCAACAGCTACAAGTATATCTGGCCCCATGCCAACGACTTTTCAGGTGTCAGCAGCCGGTATGGCTTGCGTTACGACAACAAGCGCTTCGGTCGTTATGCCTGTGGTGTGGAAATTCAGGATTATGAAGAATATGCTAATATGCCGGGGCATCCGTGGCTTGACGGCATCGGCACCATGTGTCATGAGTTCAGCCACGTGTTGGGACTGGCCGACCACTATGATACCGACTATGAGGAGAACGGACAGAGCAACGATCCGGGCGGCTGGGACGTGATGGCCGGTGGTGCCGACTATAACTACGGTCTGACCCCCGTCGGCTACAACTCTTTTGAGCGCTATATGCTAACCTTCTGCGAGCCCCAGGTGCTCACCGAGGCAGGCAACTATTCGCTGCAGCCGTTCAATACTTCCAACGAGTCGTTCATCCTGAACACGGGCAGCGCGGGCGATGACTTTTATATAGAGAACCGTCAGAACACCCGTTGGGACCGTTACCTGCCAGGTCATGGGCTGGTGGTATGGCGTGCCGACACATCGAATAAGAACGTGTGGACCGGCAATACCGTCAACAACTATGCCGACCACAACTACTTCGTCATGACGGCCAATGCTCCAGGCGCGAAGAACATTAAGGACTTGACGGCCACCGGCACGCCCGCTTTGACGTCGTGGGCCGGTAAGCCCGCCAACCTTGACCTCTTCGACATTACGGAGACGGGCGACATTGTTACCTTCCAAGCTGGTGCAGATTTGTATGAGTCAGTCATCGAGGACTTCGAGTCGACTCCCTTGACAGAGGGCAGCGGTACGGGTCTGACTGGTGTCTACTGCACGTGGGACCTCAGTAATGCCAGCGTCGTGGAGGATACCGACGGCCACCACGTGGTGAAGCTTTACCGTGCGGGTAATGGTGCGGGCATGCTGACCTCGTCAGTATTTGAGAATGGCGTCCGTACACTGAACTTTACAGTGAAGACAGAGGATTACCCTGCCCGTTTCAAGCTCCGTGTGAGCACAGACGGTGGTGCCTTTACTGACCTTATCAGCAACACGACCATCGCCAAGAACAACTCGAAGGACTTTGAGGTTCGCGACATTCCGGCCAACAGCCAGATTCGCTTTGAGGCATCGTTCACTTCCACTTCAGGCTATTGCTTTGTGGACAACATTGTGGCTACCTTCCCCGACAACGTGATACCTACCGCCATTGAACGCATCACCACCCAGCCCGTCTGGCAGCAGCAGAATGCCATTTACAACCTGCAGGGGCAGCGTGTGGGCGCGGACTATAAGGGTATTGTGATTGTGAACGGTAAGAAAATCTTACGATAAGCAGATCGGCAGATTAGCTAAATAATACTCCGGCAGCAGGAACTTTCCTGCTGCCGGAGTGTTTATATTTTTCGAATGGATATAAAAAAAATAACGAAAAAGTTGGCTGTTTCGTATAAAAGTGTTACTTTTGCAGCCGTATTTTATAAAAAGTGTTATCAGGATTGACTTTTTGCAGCCGATTTGAAAGAGTAGACACACAATTGATAGTATTAAATAACAAACGAGAGAGAATTTATGAAAGAAAGATTAACAATGCTCGTGGCATGTCTGTGCCTCATGGTAGGTGCGGTCATTGCCCAGACCAAGGTTAATGGTACCGTGATTTCTCAGGAGGACAACCAGCCCGTGGTAGGTGCTACGGTTGTTGTCGTGGGAACACAGGACGGTACTGTGACGGATGTCAACGGACGCTTCTCACTGACAGTGCCCGCTGGCAAGTCTACGCTGCGTATCACGTATGTGGGTATGGAACCGCTCGAAGTGAGTGCTCGTCCCAACATGCGCATCATGCTGACCAGCGACCAGCAAGCCCTTGACGAGGTGATTGTGGTGGCCTATGGTACTGCTAAGAAAGGAACCTTCACTGGTTCTGCCGGTACGATGAAGGCCGAGAAGATTGAGAAGCTGCAGGTCAGCGACCTCACGCGTGCCCTGAGTGGTCAGGTGGCTGGTGTGCAAGTCATTAGCAGCAACGGCCAGCCCGGTACGTCGGCCTCTATCCGTGTGCGTGGTGTGAGTTCCATCAATGGTAGCAACACCCCGCTGTATGTGGTCGATGGTATTCCCTTCGACGGCGACTTGAGCTCTATCCCCGCCAGCGATATTGCCGACATTACGGTGCTGAAGGATGCCGCCTCTACCTCGCTCTATGGTGCCCGTGGTGCCAATGGTATCATCATGGTGACCACCAAGCAAGGTAAGCAGGGTAAGCCTGTCATCAATGTCAATGCCCGTTGGGGTGCCAATAGCCGTGCGGTGAGCCAGTACGATGTTGTCAAGAATCCCGCCAAGTATCTGGAGTTGGAGTATGCTGCCATCTACAACTATGCCACCAACAACCTGAAGTACACTCCGTCGGCTGCGCAGCTGTATGCCAACAACACCATCGTTACCAATGCCGGTGGTGGTAACGGTTACCAGATTTACACTGTTCCCGAAGGCCAGTACATGTTTGGTGGTGACGGCAAGCTGAATCCCAACGCTACGCTGGGTTATAGCGACGGCACGCACTACTTCACCCCCGATGACTGGGAGGACATCATCATGAAGAAATCGCTGCGCCAGGAGTATGAGGCCAGCCTGTCGGGTGCTACCGATGCCAACAACTACTACGTCAGCTTCAGCTATCTGGACGACGGCGGTATCGTGAGCGGTTCGAAGTTCCAGCGCTCCAGCGTGCGTGTACGCGATGAATATAAGGTAAACAACTGGCTGAAACTGGGTGCCAACGTCGGTCTGACTCACTCGAAGAGCTATTATCCCGATGAGCAGACCGCTATTAACTCGTCAGGTAATGCCTTCCGTATGGCCTACGGTATTGCTCCCATTTATCCTATCTATGTACGCGATGCCGAGGGTAACATCATGTACAACGGCGACCGCAAGGTGTACGACTACGGTACGCGCGACGATGCCGGCCGTGACCGTTCGTACATGTCCATCTCGAATCCCGCCGGACAGATGCAGTACGATCGTAGCATCTACACCATGGACATCCTGAACAGCACCTGGTTTGCTGAGGTGAAGCCCGTGGAGGGTCTGACACTGACTGCCCGTCTAGGTTACAATCTGGACAACACCAATCTGGACCAGTTGCAGAATGCCTATATGGGACAGTTTGCCGACATGGAGGGTGGTGCCTACCAGTACCACATGCGTACCACCGGCTTCACTACGCAGTTCTTGGCTAACTATGTGACCAAGATAGCCGACGTACACAACCTGGACATCACGCTGGGTTACGAGGGCTACAAGTGGAAGTATCGATACATCTATGGTGGTGCCACGAAGCTGTACAACCCAGAGAGTTACTGGTTGGACAATGGTGTCAACCAGAAGAACAACGGCGGTTATCAGATTGACTATGCCACGAAGGGTATCTTCGGACGTGTCAACTACTCGTACGACGATAAGTATATTGCAGCCATCAGCTACCGTCGCGATGCCTCCAGCTGTTTCCATCCCGACAACCGCTGGGGTGGATTCTGGAGCGGCTCCATTGCATGGGTCATCTCGAAGGAGAAGTTCATGGAGAGCACACAGTCCTGGCTGAACAACCTGAAGTTCAAGGCCAGCTACGGTCAGCAGGGTAACGACGACCTGGGCCGTGATACGGATAGTTATCGCTACTACTACTATGCTTATACCGACCAGTACACCATGACGGGTGATGCCTCCGGTTTTTCTGACGGTACGCTGGCCTACAAGGGCAACAAGGACCTGACATGGGAGAAGTCCGTATCGTATAACATCGGTTTCGACTTCGCCATGTTCAACAACCGACTGAACGGTACCATCGAGTACTTCGGCCGTCAGCAGAAGGATATGCTCTACTTCAAGCCCGTGGCCGGCTCGTTGGGATATAGTCAGATACCGATGAACGTGGGTACCATGACTAACCGCGGTCTGGAGATTGACCTGTCGTACGACATCCTGAAGCACAAGGACTATTCGCTGACCGTCAATGCCAATGCTACCACACTCTCTAACAAGATTGACAAGCTGCACTCCGACCTGAACGGTAAGTGGATCAATGGCAGTCGTATCTATGAGGAGGGCAACAGTATGTATCGTCTCTATATTGCAGACTATGCCGGCGTTGACCCCAAAACCGGTGAGGCTCTCTACTGGACGTGGGAGACCGATGAAGACGGAAATCAGACCGGCAACCGTGTGACAACTAACGACTACAACGTGGCTAACCAGACTGCCAACCGCGTGGCTACCGACGACCTGCTGCCCGACCTGTATGGCGGCTTCGGTCTGTCGGCAACGGCTTACGGTTTCGATGCCAGCATTCAGTTTGCCTATCAGTTGGGCGGTAAGGTGCTCGACTATGGCTATATGTACCTAATGCACTCGTCAGCATCGGCTGATGCCGGTGGTGCCTGGCACAAGGACATTCTGAACGCGTGGACTCCCACCAACACCAATACCAACGTTCCTCGACTGAACGCTGGCGACCGCTATACGGCCTACACGTCAACCCGTTGGCTGACCAGTGCCAGCTATCTGTCGCTCAACAACCTGACCATCGGCTACACGCTGCCGAAGGACTGGGTGCGCAAGATTGGTCTGGGCAGCGTACGCGTCTACTTTGTCGGCGACAACCTTGCCCTGTTTGCCAAGCGCAAGGGTCTCGACCCCCGTCAGGGCTTCGTGTCGTCTATTCCTTATACTTATACTCAGCTGCGCACCATCTCGGGTGGTATCAACGTGAGCTTCTAATAAAGCAAAGTAACTAATGAAAAGAAAGAACAATATGAAACTGAAATATTTCTTTATCGCAGCATTGGCCATGACGGCCTTCACCGCTTGTGAGGACCTGGACACTGTTCCCGAGGGCGCTACCCTGACTGACGAGCAGAAGGCTGACATCGGTGAGGCTATGCCCCAGCGTGCTGAGGCCGGCGTGCGTGGTATCTTCTCGCAGTTCAATGTCTATATGCCTAACGAGGTGGTGCTGAATGCCAGCCGTCATAATGACTTCGGCTACAGCAGCATCATGATGTTTACCGACGGTAACACCGAGGACCAGGTGAGTAGCGACAACGGTTACAACTGGGTGGGCAACAGCCTGACCTACGACGACCGTGTGTACACGAGCTACGAGAGCCGCATAGTGTGGAACGACTATTATAAGATTGTCTATAGTGCCAACACCGTGATTGGGGCTATGGATGCTGAGTCGGACGATCCTGTCACCCAGTACTATCTGGCACAGGCCCTGGGTGCCCGCGGCTTCTGCTATCTTGAGCTGGCGCAGCTGTATCAGTTCAACTACAAAGGCAACGAGACGAAGCCCTGCGTGCCCCTGATTACCAACGAGAACTCTGACGTTGCCGCCATAGAGGGTGCTCCCCGTGCCACGGTGCAGGAGGTGTACGACCAGGTGAACAGTGACCTGTCGTCGGCCATCGAGTTGCTGACTGCCGCTCAGGATGCCGGCCAGAAGCGCCCCGACCGTCGTTACATTGACTTGGCTGTGGCTTACGGTCTGCGTGCCCGCATGAATCTGGCCATGCAGAACTGGGCTGAAGCTGCTGAAGACGCCGCTGCTGCCATCAAGAACACCGATGCCAAGCCCGCCACCATTGCCGAGGTGAGCAAGCCCACCTTCTGCAGTGCCGACGAGCCTGACTGGATGTGGGCCATCTATATTGCCGAGACCGACGACGTGGTGAGCTCAGGTATCGTGAACTGGATTTCACACTGCGGAACCTTCAACTACGGCTATGGTCAGTATAGTGGCGGTCATCAGATATCGAAGAAGCTTTACAACGCCATTCCTGATACTGACGTGCGCAAGGGCTGGTGGAGCAATGCCGATGGCGAGAGTGCCAACCTGACTGCTGAGTGGAATGAATATTTAGCATCAGAAGGTTTTGCTCCCTATACCAACTGTAAGTTTGCTCCCTACCAGAACAAGCTGAACAACGATGTCAATGCCAACGATATACCCCTGATGCGTGTCGAGGAGATGTATCTGATTCTGGCTGAGGCTCAGGCCAAGGCGGGTCAGGATGGTAAGTCGACGCTGGAGCAGTTTGTGCGCACCTATCGTAACCCACAGTACACCTGCAAGGGCGACGTGCAGAGCGAGGTGTACTTCCAGAAGCGCATCGAGCTCTGGGGTGAGGGCCGTATTTGGTTCGACGTGATGCGTCTGAACAAGGGTGTCGACCGTCGTGGTGCCGGCTTCGAGCCCAACTGTGTGTTCAATATCCCTGCCGGCGATCCCATCCTGCTGTGGCGCCTGCCTCAGACGGAGATCAACGGTAATGCTGCACTCTCGGATGCCGACAACAACGAGGATACTTCGCTGCCTTCGGCTGTTGCTGACGATGACAAAGCAGTGCTACAGAACTAAGATGATAACTCAATAAAGAATAACGACTATGAACAAGATATTCAAATACAGTCTGGCGCTGATGGTTGGAGCCTTCGGCTTCGCCTCCTGTTCGGATAGCGACGACAGCTACGAGAACGGTACGTGGGATGCCAACGATGGTTATGCCAACATCTTCTTCGAGACTACCAGCAATACTATTGAACTGGACCCCGCTGAGCCTACTGAGTTCACCACGCAGTTGAGCCGTCGTAACACCGAGGGCGCTGCCACGGTGAAGTTCGACATTACCAGTAATACCGACGATGTGTTCACCGTCTCTGACGCTGTCTTCGCCGCCGGCGAAAGCACGGCCGACGTGACCATCTCGTTCCCTAAGGCTGAGACCGGTAAGCCCTATACGCTCACCATCACCAGCACCGACCCGGCTTTCGTTTCGCCGAAGTATTCGAAGGGCGTTATCTATACACTGAATGTTACCCGTGTAAAGTGGAACGATGTCGGTTTCTACTATGACGAGAACGGCAATAAAGTAGAGGGATGGGCCATGTACACTGACGACCTTTTCACCACTTTCTTCGGTGTGGACAATGTGACGTTCCCCACACGTCTGCAGGAGCGTGACGACAAGCCTGGCTACTTCCGTATGGTGAACACTTATCACGAGAACTATCCCTACAACGATCCAGGCGACTGGGATGACTCGCAGGACTACTACATCTATATTGATGCCACCGATCCTGAGGCCGTCTACATCCCTGAGCGTTGCAATACAGGTGTGGACTGGACCTATGGCTGGTTCACTGTCTACAGCATGGTGGGCTTAGGCATTGAGCGTGGCAACCAGGACTACATCGACGGTAACTACGGTACATACGCTAACGGCAAGATTACCTTCCCCGTGAATGCGCTGTTGGCGGGCATGAGCGAGTATAATGACTTCGGCATGTATGATGCCAACACCAATGGTGCCTTCAGTCTGGTCATCAATCCCGACCTTGACCTCTACACTGCTTCGCTGAAGAACAACGACTTCAAGTGGGAGAAGGTGTTTACGGGTACATTCATGTCGGCACAGTTAGGTAAGAATACCCCGCAGACCACTCTCTATAAGGGTGTGGCCAAGGCCGACGTCGAGGCTGAGAATGAGGGATGCTACGACCGCTTTGCCGAGCTCTATGGCACACCTTACATGATAGAGAGCCCATACGCTGACGACTATAACCTCGTGTTCTGTGTGAAGGACGGCAAGGTGATCATCCCTGAAGGCTTCGAAAGTCAGGCCCTTGGCTTCAGCGGTGTGGGCTACAACATCAGTGGTGTCATCAATGCTGCCAATTCTACGTTCAGTGACGACAAGGTGGAGTTAGAGATAAACTTCAAGGATGCCACCGGTAAGGTGGACATGGGTACCAATGTGGAGACCCTGCTGAACATCACTTTCACCATGGACATGGTGTTAGGCGACTTCAACTACATGGCTGTGGTTGATGGTGAGCAGTATGATATGGGCACCTTCAGCATCGTCGAGGATGCTTCGACTGCTAACGGTATTGCACTGAAAGACTTCTATCTGCCTGGCTCTGAGGTGTATGGCGAGGCTGACCTTGACGCAGGTAAGGTGTTTGTCGGCGACCTGCAGTACATTGGTACTGAGGAAGACGAGGGCACACCTTATGATGTCTATACCTACAATCAGGGCAAAGACGACCGTGGTGCCGCCTTCGACATCAACATCGACGGCTCGCTGAGCAGCACTGAACTGATTCTCGTGGCAACCCCTGACGGCCAGAACATGTACTACTGGTTGAACGCAAGCGCAACCAGCTTCGTGCCCGCTGCCGCCAGTGCTCCCGCCAAGCGTGGGGCAAAGGCTGGGGTGAAGTCAGGAAAGAAGGGCGCAAAGGTGAACGCAAGGCTCACCGCCAAACAGCGTGCAGCCCTGCGCACTTTTCATCGTAAGTGATTAAAGAAATCTTGCATAAGCCGGCGGCATTCTTCTTCAAGGATGCCGCCGGTTACTTTACAGCGGGGATGCAGCGTCCGTGGGGCATAAAGCTGATAGCCCCGCTTCACGTCGCGGCAGCCATAGACGATGCGTGGCACCTGGCTCCACCCTAAGGCTCCGGCACACATGACGCAAGGTTCGACGGTGACATAGAGTGTACAGTCTGTCAGATATTTGCCCCCCAGTTCGTTGGCAGCAATGGTGATGGCCTGCATCTCGGCATGAGCCGTCACGTCGTGCAGTGTCTCCGTCAGGTTGTGTGCACGTGCAATAATGCGGTTCTGGCACACCACCACGGCACCAATAGGTATTTCGCCATCATCGAACGCCTGCTGTGCTTCCTCCAAGGCTCGGCGCATAAATCTCTCGTCATTCTCTTTTTGGTCCATGGTGCAAAGGTACAAATATTTTCCCGCTATGCAAAATTCTATGGTTGAACTTTTAAAATTAACAAAAATGGTCGTAAAATTAGCAATATTTACACTTTAGTCCATTCTGTTTTTGTTGTTTGTGGAATTTTGATTATCTTTGTACACAATTTAGCAATAATACTCAACAATAAGAATCAATAAAACAAAGCAAATGGCAATGAAGACATTCAAGTGGACTTTGATGCTCAGCATTGGACTGGCATCATGCTCGGTGGACATGCCCCAGCAAACGGATTCATCGTTTGAGACGATGACAGTGAAGAAGTCGGACATTGAACTACCTTATAAGTTCAGTGCCAGGATGAAAGGAAGCAACGATGTGACAATTACGCCACAGGTGAGCGGACAGCTGATGAAAATCTGTGTGACTGAGGGTCAGCAGGTGAAGAAGGGGCAGACGCTCTTTGTCATTGACTCCCGCAATGCGCAGTTAGAGTTAGAGGCCGCACAGGCCAACCTGCAGGCAGCTTTGGCTCAGGAGAACTCGGCTAAACTAGAGTACGAGTCGAATAAGAATCTGTTTGAGAAGAAGATAGTGAGCAGCTATATGCTGAACAACTCGGAGAACTCATACAAGCAGGCCCAGGCTGCTGTTGCTCAGGCTCGGGCGGCAGTCAATCGTGCCAAGGTGAACCTAGGTTTCTGCACCATTACGGCTCCTGTGTCGGGTTCGATAGGCGAAATCCCTGTACGTTCTGGAGACCAGGTGTCGCCTATGACCGAACTCACCATGGTGAGTGGCAACACAACGATGTATGCCGAGTTCTCGGTAACGGAAGCAATAGTCGAAACCATGGTACAAGAGGGCATGAAGGCTGACGAAGTGAACAAATACATCGCCAACCTGCCCGCGGCGACGTTCGTCATGAAGAACGGTACGGAGTATCCTCATAAGGGTCGTGTCGTCAGCCTGACGGGTGTAGTGAATGCAGAAACCGGTTCGTTGACCGCCAAAGTATCGTTCCCCAATCCTGATGGTCATCTGTACTCAGGCATCCAAGGAACCATCGTCATGTCCTTTAAAGAAACAGGTGTGATGGTTGTTCCCCAAAATGCCGTTGTGCGACTGCAGGACAAGTCGCTTGTCTATAAAGTGCAGGCCGACAGCACAGCTACTGCTGTTGATGTGACAACAGAAGATACCGGCAACGGTCAGGACTTCATCGTGATGAGCGGCCTGAACGAAGGTGACCGGATTGTGACCACTGGTGCCAATAACGTGACAGAAGGTCAGAAGGTGCTTTTTAATGAGAAATGAGTAATGAGTAATGAGAAATTATGATTACCGTGCAAGTCTTTCAAGAGCCGCGTATCCCGCAGTTGCAGATACGGCAGCAATAGTGATCATAATTACTAATTACTAATTGCCAATTACTAATTTCAGACAAAATGAAGAATAATATATTTATCAATAAATATGTGATGGCATGTGCCATCTCTATTGTGATAGCGCTGGTGGGCTACATCTCGATGAGTACGCTGCCAGTGGAGCAGTATCCGGATATAGCGCCGCCTACGGTGCAAGTATCCACCAGTTACTCCGGTGCCGATGAGAACACGGTGATGAAGTCGGTCATCCAGCCACTCGAAGAGGCTATCAACGGTGTGACCGACATGACTTACATCACCTCAAAGGCCTCGTCGAACGGTGATGTGGAAATCAACGTGTATTTCAAGCAGGGTACCGATGCTGACTTGGCAGCGGTAAACGTGCAGAACCGCGTGAGCGGTGCACTGGCCCTGTTGCCTGCCGACGTCACCAAGGTTGGCGTGAAGGTTGAGAAACGCCAGAACAACATCCTGCAGATATTCGCCGTGAAGAGTGCCGACGGCAAATACGGCGAAGACTTTGTGTCGAACTACGTTGATATCAACATCAAGCCGCGCCTGATGCGTATCACCGGTGTGGGTAACGTGCTGAGTCTTGGTAACACCTACGCTCTGCGCATCTGGCTGAAGCCCGACGTGATGGCTCAGTACGGACTTACTCCTAACGACATCTTTGCAGCCATCGGCGGACAGAGCTTTGTGGCTGCTGTGGGTTCCTTAGGCGAACAGTCGGGCAACTCCTACCAGTACAACATGCAGTACAAGGGTACGCTGAAGACGGAGGATGAGTTCAAAGACATCGTGCTGCGCACCAATGGAGGCGGCATGCTGCACCTGAGCGACGTCGCCGAGGTGAAGATTGGTGCCATGAGCTACAACTTCACGTCAAACATCCAGGACCGTCCGGGCGCCTTATTCATGGTATTCGCAGCACCGGGTGCCAACGCCACCCAGGTAAACGCCGCTATCAACAAGATGTTTGAGGAAGCCAAGAAGACCATGCCTGCCGGACTGGAATTTGTGACCATGATGACCAGCGATGACTTTCTCTTCGCAGCTATCCACAACGTGGTGGAAACGCTCGTCATCGCCATCATTCTTGTGGTGCTCGTGGTGTTCATCTTCCTGCAGAACTTCAAGGCAACCATCATACCGTCTATTTCGATTATCGTATCACTGTTAGGCACCTTTGCCATTGTATCGATGGCAGGCTTCTCGCTCAACATCCTGACGCTGTTTGCACTGGTGCTGGCCATTGGTACGGTGGTCGATGATGCCATTGTGGTGGTGGAGGCCGTCATGGCGAAGATGGAGGGCGGCATCAGCGATGCCCGCGAAGCTACCCGCCAGGCCATGAACGAGGTGTCGGTGGCTGTCGTTTCGTGTACGCTGGTATTCATGGCCGTGTTCGTGCCTGTGATGTTTATGCCGGGCACGTCGGGCACCTTCTTCACTCAGTTTGGTGTGACGATAGCCTCGTCAGTCGGTCTGTCGTGTATCTCTGCTCTGACGCTTTGTCCCGCCCTCTGCGCCATCATGATGCGCGTGACCGAAGGCAAGAAGGAAGGAAAGGGCCTGACCTATTACACGAAGAAGGCCTACGAGGCCGGCTATGGTGCTATATATAATAAGTATAGTAAGAGCGTGCAGAAGTTCATCAAGCGCCCCGTCCTAGCATGGAGCCTGTTGGGCCTGGCCGCTGTGCTGCTGGTGTTCTTCATGAAGAGTCTGCCCTCAGGCCTCGTGCCCCAGGAAGACCAGGGCGTGTTCCTGGCGGAGATACAGGCACCGGAGGGAACCACACTGAAGCAGACGAGTGAAATGGTGAAAAAGGTGGAAGAGAAAGTAAAGAAGATTCCGGAGCTGGAGAGTTTTTCGATTACCTGTGGCTACGGTATGCTGTCGGGTGCAGGTTCCAACTATGCCACGATGGTGGTTCGCCTGAAGAACTGGGACGAACGCCCGGGTATTAACCACCTGATAGACCTTGTCCTCTACCGTTTTTACTTCGACTGCATGGACATCAAGAATCTGAGGGTACTACCTTTCCAAATGCCTCAAATTCCAGGCTACGGTTCAAGTAATGACATTTCCTTGATTGTTGAGGACCCCACCGATGGCAATCTGTCGGAATTTGCCAAGCATACTGAGCGTTTCTTAGCCAAGCTTGCTGAGCGACCAGAAGTGGCTTCTACCATGACCACCTATTCTGAGCGATTCCCCAAATATCAGGTTAATGTTGATGCCGCCCAGTGCGACCGTGCAGGAGTATCGCCTGCCGACGTGCTAAACACGCTTGGTGCATATTGTGGTGGTGCATACATTGGTAACTTCAACCAGTTTGGTAAGGTCTACCGTATCATGGCTGCTGCATCGCCCGAATACCGCCTTGACCCACAGTCGCTGCAAAACATCTTCATGCAGGTGAGTGGCGGCAAGATGGCACCAATCTCCCAGTTCGTTAGTCTGAAAGAGATTGTCGGTCCGGCCAACATTGAGCACTTCAACCTGCTCCAGAGCATCTCATGCTATGTGACTCCAGGTAGCGGTTTCACTGAGGGTGACGTTCACAAGGTCATTGCCGAGGTATTTGAGGAAGAGATGCCCGCCACTGCCACCTACGAGTATAGTGGTATGTCGCGTGAGCTGGAGGAAACGGCCAACTCCAATGCCACGGCCCTGATCTACGTCATCTGCGCTATTCTGATTTACCTCATCCTGGCTTCGCTCTATAACTCGTGGTTTACGCCGTGGGCCGTGCTGTTCAGTGTGCCTTTTGGACTGATGGGCGCCTTTGTGTTTGCCTATTTGGGCAGCCAGTTGGGCCTGCCGGGTATGGACAACAATATCTACCTGCAGACGGGTGTCATCATGCTGATAGGTCTTTTGGCCAAGACGGCCATCCTGATTACCGAGTTCGCTACAGAGCGCCGTGCTCAGGGTCTGAGCATCCGCGATGCAGCCTTCGAAGCCTGCAAGGAGCGTCTGCGCCCCATCCTGATGACGGTGGCTACGATGATTATCGGAATGATTCCTCTGGTGATTGCAGGTGGTGCCGGTGCCAATGGCAACCGCGCCCTTGCCCTCGGTGTCATCGGTGGTATGAGCATTGGTACAGTGGCCCTGCTCTTTGTCGTTCCCGCCTTCTTCATCGTGTTCCAGAAGTTGCATGAACGATTCCAAGGTGGGTCCAAGGCGATTGAGGCGTCTGTTGAGTCTAATGAATAATTAGGACTAAATGGCAATGGCAAGGATTGTAAGACCGGTATTCATACCTCAGCGTCTGCTTTCGCTGTTGATGTGCAAGAGGCTGTTTGCTGTGCTGTTGCCCGCATTATTGTGGGGCACGGAGCAGTCCTTGTCAGCGCAGAGCCTCCTTAAACGTTTAGACAGCGTACTGACCAGGAATTACCACAAAGTCAATTACGATACGGCATATATAGCCCGGCCACAAAGCAAATGGGCTGTCGTGGCGCGGGTGAACATTTCTGGAATGGCTGTTGAGAGTAAGGGCATTGACAATGGGCAATACTTCAAGTCACGCATTGATGCCAAGAGCAAAGCTACGGTCAGTCTGGGTGTCAGCTATCAGGGCATTCTGCTAAGCCTGTCCTTTAACCCGGCTCAGTTGGCTGGTAAGTACCACGACTACGAACTGAACATGAATTGTTACCGCCGCAACTTCGGGTTCGACATCATCTACCACGATGCCAAGAACTTCAAAGGCAGGTACGATGAGGACGGTGGGGTGCATATTGACTTGCCCGACGACAAACTGAAGGTGAAGACGCTGAACTTGAATGCCTACTATGCGTTCAATAATCGGCGTTTTTCCTACCCGGCCGCTTTCTCGCAGAGTTATATTCAGCGTCGTTCCGCTGGTAGTTTCCTCTTGGCTGCTTCAGCCATGAGTCAGCGTGCCACGCTCGACTGGGAGTCGGAGCAGAAGCTGAATACGTTTAACATAGGTTTAGGAGCGGGTTATGGCTACAACTACGTGCCTCATGAGGGTTGGCTGTTACACCTGTCATTACTGCCCACGTTTATCGTATACAGTAACTCGTCCATTACCATCGGCGCCGACCACTTCAAGCAGCACTACCATTTCCCCGAGTTCATCGCTACAGGCCGGGCTTCGGTAGTTCGTCTTTGGCGCAATAAGTATGTGGGCTTGTCAATGGTCTATAACTTTACGAATATTGGTGACAAGGACGAACTTGCTGTCTATAACGCCAAATGGCGTCTTCGAGGATTTTTTGGTCTTCGGATATGAGAAATGAATAAGATATAAACGAAGTAATATTTTTAAACTGAATATTTATGAAAAAGAACATTATTGTACTTCTTGCCTGTCTTGCGCTTACAGGCTGTGGTATATATAATAAGTATGAACAGAAGGTGCAGGCACCAGCCGACGTCTTCGGGACTACGATAGAGAAGACGTCAGCTGCCACCAACGAGTCGATGGCACAGATGTCGTGGCGCGAATTCTTTACCGACCCGTTGCTCCAGCAACTCATTGAACAAGTCCTGGCCAACAATGCCGACCTGAATTCTGCCCGTATTGCCGTAGAGAAGTCGGAGGTTTCGCTGAAGGCTGCCAAGATGGCTTATCTGCCATCGCTCTTCTTCTCACCGCAGGGAACCATCGTCAGCTTTGACAAGGGCAAGGCCACGAAGACATACGAGCTGCCGCTGCAGCTGTCGATGGACGTTGACGTGTTCGGGGCTATCACCAACAAGAAACGGGCTGCGAAGGCTGTCCTCCTGCAGGCTCAGATGCAGCAGGAGGCTGTGCGGGCCAACCTCATCTCTGTCACGGCCCAGCAGTATTTCCTGCTCCAGGTGCTCGATTGTCAGTTAGAGATTCTCACACAGACAGACAGTCTTTGGAACGAGTCGCTGGTTACCGAGCAGGCACTCTGGGAGAACGGTAAGGCTTACAGCACTGCCGTCAATCAGATGGAGGCTTCCTATCTGAACGTGAAAACCCAAATCGTTGATACCCGTCGCTACATCCGTGCTGTTGAGAATGCCATCTGCCAACTGCTGGCCGTCAGCCCACAGCGCATCAGCCGCCAGAAGTGGGGAAGTACCACGCTGCATCACGCCGAGGCACAGGGCAATGCTAATCAGCAAATGTTCGACACCAAGTACCTGCATATTGGTGTACCAGCCATGATGCTCGAAAACCGTCCTGACATCCGCATGGCCAATCATGCCATGGAGGAGGCTTTCTACAATACTGCTGCCGCCCGTTCGGCGTTCTACCCCAGCATCACACTCAGTGGCTCTGCCGGATGGACCAATTCTGCAGGTGGCATGATTGTTAATCCTGGCAAGTTATTGCTTTCAGCCCTCGGACAGCTCACGCAGCCTATCTTTGCCCGTGGTCAGCTGATTGCTAACAAAAAGATTGCCCAACTGACGGAGGAGGATTTGCAGAAGAAGTATGTACAGACGGTCATCAATGCCGGCAACCAGGTCAATGAGGCCATGGCCGACTGCATGGCTGCCCGCGAGAAAAACGGCTACTACCAGCGGCAGGTGGAAGTGCTCCGCGAGGCATACACCGGCACCCACGAGCTGATGGATAATGGCAAGGCCAGCTATTTAGAAGTGCTCACCGCACAGGAATCGCTGCTCAGTGCACAACTCAGCCAGGCTATGAACATGTATGACGCTGCCGAGGCCGTCATCGCTCTGTACATCGCCTTAGGCGGTGGGTCGGAATAGTCATTATAGCGCAACAATATTATTTCCACATTAAGCATACGGAAGAAATCTGCTGATGAGGGTGTGTCAAAATGTAACTTGCTCCTTTCCAAGGAGGGGAGCAAGTTACATTTTGACACACCCTCTACCATGTGGGCGGGTGACGACCTACGGCATCATTCTTTTCGCCACCTTGACGAACCCTCAGAATATCCCCGACAGTCCAGGCGATATTCTGCTGTGCCACCCCATGTCAGCAAGACGCTGTTGCTCTTCTTTGTTCCGTTCCTTGTTCCTCCTGATTTTTGCTATCCAGAATTCTCGATTGGTACTGGGTAGCCTACAGCATTTCGTGCTCTCCATTTTGTCAATCTCAATGTAGTGTCCATGCCAAAAGCACCCATTGACAAAGATACATGTGCGGTATTTACGTAATACCAAATCTGGATGACCAGGCAATCGTTTGTGATTAACCCGATAACGAAAACTGTGATCCCACAGCCATTTGCGCACAATTATCTCAGGCTTAGTACCCTCTGAGTGGACTGAGGACATGCAGTGCTTACGCTATTGTTTATTCATCTTATCCGTTCAAAGCCTCATATATAAGCCTTAATACTTGGTGTGGGGATTGGGTATACAGCAGAACGCCCTGTTCATCGCAATTGTCCGACGAATTCAAAATTTTTCGAATTGTTGCGGACAATTGCAACAAATATCCTGTCAAACGACATCTTCTTCTGCTGCCATTGGCATTTGCTGGTCCTCTTCATTCAGCTGTGGATAGGCAGTAACACGGGCTTGATGGTCTTGCAACCATATATGGTTCAGCGTGAATGCAATCGACTCCAGCGTTTCTTCCCGCTTCGACGGCTTCAGTTCACACTCCCATACTGTGATGCAGTGCCAGCCCATTTCAGCCAGTTTACGTTGTTCCTCCTTGTCACGCTCCTTGTTTCTTCGAATCTTAGCTACCCAGAACTCACGATTCGTCTTCGGAATCTTGCAGCACTCAGAACTCTCGATGTTATCTTCCGTCTTACATCTTACATCAGACATCACCTTGTGTCCATGCCAGAAGCATCCATTCACGAAGATGCACGTCCTGTATTTCCTCAGCACCAAGTCAGGATGCCCAGGCAGCCGCTTATGGTTCAACCGATAGCGGAAACCTCTCTTCCACAAGCTTCGTCGCACAATCATCTCCGGCTTCGTATCCTTCGACTTGATAGCCGCCATATTCTTGTGCCGTTGTTCTGCCGAGAGTTTATCCATATTCCTATTCAGAGTCTTTAATCGAGCCTTCTCCTAATCTTTTTACAACTACTTCATCCGCAGGCAGCCAGTTGACGCTTTCCAGTTCTTCTTTTCGAAGCCACTTTGCAGCCTCGTGCTCCTTCAGTTCCAGATGCCCGCTCTCCACATGACAGAGGTAGCAGTGCATAGTCAAGTGAAAGGCAGGGTAATCCCACTCCACCGTCTGCACCAGCCGTTCCACCCTGATCCGCGTCTCCAGCTCCTCCCATATCTCCCGCATCAGGGCCTCCTCAGGCGTCTCCCCCGGCTCCATCTTCCCACCAGGGAACTCCCAGCCAGCCTTGCCTTCCAGGCGAGCCTGCTTTCGCTCGGCATAGCTCAAACAAGTTTGGTTCTGCCCTCGCTTATTCGCAGCCTTCCACTCACCATTTCCCCGCTGTGTGGCGAAGATACGACCTTCCGCATCGTGTATGATTGCCGCTACTACTTCTATCTGTTTCATTTTAGAATCGCTACCAATTCCTCCATCGTGCAGCACACGCCGTCTATCTTTCGTTTCATGCCACAAAGATACACTTTTTTTCTCAAACTAAGCGACAAAAAGAAAAATTTTGTGTGTGCGAAACTTTTTACCTATGCCCTTCGAGGTCCTTGCCTATGGTATGCCTATACTGTCAGAGTTTTATGAAAAAACTATTTCGATAATAGTTTCTTCAACTCACTCAGTGGTACAGTATGTGGTTTGAAGTCAAACTTAAAGTAACTGATGAACTCCTGTTTAGACCAGTCTACATTTTCAAAACCAGGAACATACTGCCGTGTAAATCTGAAAGCCAAATATACGGGCTTCGAAGGCTTGTATCCTTCTACTTCTTTAAGCCGTTTGTCGTTACTCGATATAGCAACAGGTCCACCTGGTAACATTTTGTAGAATCGTGTACCTTCAGTAGAATTAAACAGCAGCAAGTATTGCGCGTTGATCATATCTTCAGACAAGGTTATCGTACCAGCATCAAGGCCTGCACGGGTATTGTACATACAATTCTTTTCTATCCACTCCAAATGATACTTGTTTTTGAAATATCCCACAAGCACCATTGTAAGCTCGTCCTCATCGCGTTCTATTTCATACATCAGGCCACGCTGAGGTATAGATTTCTCAATTTGCTGGTTCTTTGAATGTAGCATCAAAACTTTTCTCAAATGATTCTCTAATGCTTCACATTCCACAAGTTCTTCTACATCAAACTCTCCCGCCTTCCGACGTTTGGGTAGTAATGGGAACGCACCGATATTCACCTTTTCAATACTCTTTGTGAAAAACCGGTCTTCCAATTTCTGTTCGCTGGTGCTTCTTCCTGGATATAGAATGTAACCGCCTATTACCTCCTTGTTTCGAGGACGCTGGTCATCCGATAATCCATAATAGATGGCATCACGATAGCGGTGCATTTGGTTGATGGCATCATTCACAGGATAGTCAACCACATCGAAGTCGATACCTTCGTCAGCACTTTCCACCTCATCCCTATCATCTACCAATCGGTATTTTGCATCATATAGGTAAGTGAGCACAAAGCCGTTCTCCTTGTATATATTGAGTACGAAGTCTGGACGCTGCTCAGTGGTGGCACTATGCCTAATGCCCGACTTTCTATTGTAGGTATGTTGATACAACAAGTCTGCTCGCTCTCCCTTCAGACCATAGAACGTAATGGCATGCTCCAGATTGCCGCTTCTGAAGGCAGCCAGCATCTCCTGCTTGTTCTCCTTCACCCTTGCCAAATAATCTTCTTGATCTTTCTCTGGGTCTATATCGAATATCTTCATCACCAGCCGCTTCATAATGAGGAAGCACCATATCTCGTAGAGTTCCCAAATCTGCTTCAGCCCGATATTGGTTTCACCTTTCTCCAATTCAAGGCCGCACTTCAGCATCAGCCAATATTTATACACTTTACTATATCCCACACGCTGCTGCATCACGGCACTCTCTTGACGAAACCCCTCAAACTCACCAACTCCGACAAAGAAAGCATTGCCTCTTAGCTGAGTGAACATTCTGGAATAGCGCTCCATCATGTCATGCCCGTCGAATTCGTTGCCATAGGCTATCTTAAGTTCGCGATAGACACGCTTAAACTGCTTGTCCAATTCCCTTAAAGTGTATTTCACGAAGCGGTTTTCTATGGTATTTACCGTGCGTTCCGTTTGGCTATATCTGAAATACCTCCCATCAGCATCCTTGCCCAGTTCTTTGTAGCGTTCTATCTCTTTGTTATTCCATCGCTTGATTCTCTCTGGGTGGGCGTAGTAGTCTCGCTTTGCCTGCCTGTTGTTGGGCCTCGATATGATATACCTGACCGCAGCAAAATACTTGTCGATGACTGATTGGAAAATGCTCAGCCAGATAATGTCACTTCGTCTCTCCTTCCTCTTGATTTGCAGACTGCTGAAAGTCAGCGTGAGGTATTCGAAAACATAGTTCTCGTATTCCTCATTGATCAGACGATTGATACTCTCCAAGTCGTTCTTCGTATCGAGCTTAGGCGATACCACATCAAACTCAAGGAACTCCTCATGTCGATGCCCGTCAGCATCAATATACTCAAAGCCCAAATGGAAACAGCCAGGAGAGTTCAGAAAGTCTATACTGCCAGTCAGGATTCCCTTGCTGAACTTGCCGTCTGACTTCTTGTCGAAAGCGGTAAACTTGAAGCCATCTCCTACACTCTTCAACTGATGAACAATTCGTGGCTCAATACCGCAGAGTCTCTTGAATTCGATAGTGAACTGATAGATTCGTGTCTCGAACACTACTGGGCGTTGTCCCTCCCATTCGCCAACAGCCTCTAACCGACCGCTATCAGCATTCAGCACCTTCAGCGTGCCGTCATTACTGCATTTATAGTCGCAATAGTGCAAGGCCTCTTCATGAGTACGCTTCTTGAAACGATTCCACGCACTACGTATCTCGTTGGTGTTCACCGAGATGTCGTAGCCAGCAGTTTCTATGCGCAGAACTTCTATGCTCATCTTGCCTGATTAGTTCCAGAAACTGGTAAATCCACCTTGGTCGTCCTTACTGAATCTGTCCAGCATGAAGTCAATCTTCTCTTTCGACTTCGTCCAGCCTTTTGTCTCAGCTTTTGTCTTCAGTGCTGCTAACGGTTTATACGTCTTGTCATAGTCGCCCTCAATTCTGGGCAGGACTTTCTGCATCAGAATATCGTCAAACACCTTGTTGAGTTCAGCCTCACCTTGATTCACAATCTTCGTTGCCCTATAATAGAGAATCGTTTCATTCAATATTCTGTATGCTATCTGGAATGGCGAACCTTTCAGACACATATTCACTTCGTTGATGAAGTTCGTCACTTCCTTCTTTTGCCCATCGTCAAGCAAATCTGAAGCATGTTCCAGAGCCTCGTTGGCCCTCACTTCGTCAGGCAGAATCCACGTCCAGTCTCCCTTCTTGCTACTTCCGTAGGTCATCGTGTCTTGCGCATTGTAGTAATCATCGCCAAACTCTTCTACAATAGTCTCAAACGTCATCGCACGGTCAATCACTTTGCGAGAGAATGAATTAGTAGTGTCATCCATATTCACAGTTCCAATGACTACCACATTCTGAGGCAGGCATAAGCCATTCTTCTGTAGACTCTCAACAATATCCATTCTGTCGAATGGTTCTTCATCAACCACGCCCAAGAGACCAGCTTGGCGATTCTCGCCTTTTGACTGTTCCCTTCCAATTCGTTTTAGCCCCAAATCGTCAAAGATATTGTATTCTTTGTATTCCTTATTAAACCAGTCTGCGCTCAACAACGGATCTGCAAGAATCTCTTCGCCCACTTTCTTTCTGCTCTCCAGCACACTCAGGAACTCGGCAAAGTATTCCTCGACGGGAGCAAGATTCATCTCGTCAAGGCAGACAAAGAACGGAACGTCTTTGTATTGCATGGCCTTTACCAAGAACCTTACAAAGTCTGTCACAATATACTTGTCATTAATGGAAGAGTAATAACCCAGCAAATCTGTGCTATCGTGCCAGTTAGGGCGTACAGACACTAAGCAGTAGTTTCCAGGCGTGTTCTCCGTATTGCCTAACTTCTTCCTCATCTCATCATCATTAGGACAAGTCAAGAATGCCAATTCCTTTACCTTCTGGCTCTTTCCCGTTCCAGAGAAACCACCAAGAATCAAGAACGGCTTGGTCTTGATAGCGGCGAGGTAATTATTGTTTATCCTGTTTGATATTTTGAAATCTACATTTGCAAAATTAAAGTCTTCTTCCAAGTTTGACGCTGTTAGAAGGATGCTTTCTGCTTCTGAATTCTTTGCCAAAAATTTACATATATCTGCCACATATCCTTGTGCAGCATTCACAAGCCCAGCGCTAGAAAGGATTGCAGAAGCACAGAAATCAGATCTGTCAATTGTTTTGGCTCCTCCCCACCATTTATAATCAGAAAGAAACCGAATTAGAAATTCTTTGTTTTGGCCGTCAGGATAATCCTTTAATAAAGCTTTAGCGTTTCCCGAATTGTTGATACATGCTTTAATTGGTTCTTCTAGAGCACCTTTTTTGTTGTCATACTTCGGAAGAAGATAGTTGTACAAACCTTCCTTATATGCAAGGAGCTCTTTATAGTAAGATGAATACAACGCAGCAATATACAGCCATTGATTTGGAGCAACAATTCTACCTTCAGAAGTACGTTGAACTACAAACGAGAATTCGTTATAAGTGATACGGTCATTATCGAATTGAGTTATTAACTCCCTAAACTGTTGTGGCAATCGTATATCTGCAAAAGAGAAACTTTTTTGATACTTTGATTCAGTTCCTGTTTTGAGTAAATTCAAATCCTTTAGTTCCATATTGATAATTATTAATACATCAATTGCTTTACAATTTCTTCTGCTAGTCTTTTTATCACAGGAATTGCCACGCTGTTCCCAAACTGGTGATAAGCCTCTTTCTTTGACACCACAATTTTGAATTCAGGGTTGTCATCATTGTAGTTCTGATTATCAGCACACTCAGGACGCTCCCAACCATTACCGAGAATGCGATACCCTTGCAATCTCCCCGCCTCAACGGGAGTTAGTGTTCTTGGATTGAGTCCTTTGTCTGACTGGTCTATCAAAATCTCACTCCCATCTTTCCAATATCTAGCGGAAATAGTACTGGTATAAGAGCTGTTCCCATTGAACAGCGAATAGCCAAAGCCTTTCCCCATCAACTTATTCCTTTCTCTGCGTGCTTTATGTCCTTCCCACATTCTGTCACTGATGGTGAATTGTTCTGTTATCTCAGAAGGCTCAAATATGTCTGACACATGGGTTGGTAGTGTGCCGTCTTTTAGTTTCTCCTTATCATAGATTGTTGAGCCACCTGGTGCAATGCCATAAGGGAACTTGAAATTCTCTACGTCAACCTGTTTTTTATACCATGCAATAATAAAAAGACGTTCTCTGTTCTGCGGCACGCCAAAGTATTTGGCATTGAGCACTTCGTATGAATAGTCATAACCTAACTCGTCAAGAGTGGCAAGAATAACTTTCAGCGTATTTCCTTTGTCGTGGTTCTTTAGTCCTCTTACATTTTCAAGAAAAAGAACTCGTGGGGGAACTCCTGCATTGATTTTCTCTCGTACTAGATTGGCAATATTAAAAAACAATGTGCCACGAGTGTCATCAAAACCTCTCTTTAGTCCAGCAACGGAGAATGGTTGACAAGGAAAACCACCGCAACAGATATCGAAGTCAGGAACCTTTGAGGGTACAACATCATTGATGTCTTCATTGAAATAAAGGTAGTTCCCGCTTTTGTCTTTCTTGAATAGTTTTGATTCTAAATCCTTGTAGTTTGCCTCATAGGAAATTCTCGCATTTTTGTCCCATTCACTAGCAAATACACATCGTCCTCCAACGCTATGCATTGCTGTATGAAAGCCTCCAATGCCGGCAAACAAATCTATAAAGGTGAATTTCTTCTTTGACATGAAAATGCCCTCTCTTCGTTTCGGAAAAGGGGGCGTGGAAGAGACGGTGTTCAACCTAGGCTTAGCACGGCCTGTATCAGACAACAATCTTACTGTCCACGCCCTTATGAGCGTAAACATCCAATTGCTTGTCTAACTGATACGTTCTCGTGAAGTGCTAATTCAGGTTGATCAGTCAACCAAGGATGTCAAAGTCGCTTATGTTTCCTTTATCTGTTTCTTGTTTATTTTCTAAATAGTTGTCCTTGGCACCCTTGCGGACTATTCTCTTTTCTTTGTTCCCTACAAACAGAAAACGTGGGTGCTCACATCTGCCTGTTTGCTGTTCGAGGCCTACCACAGCCTTTGAGGATAAACAGGCAGAGAAACACCCACGTGGGAGTATACTATACACCGTAAAGTGTGCTTATGAGGCTACACGAGCCTCGCAGCACACTACGGAGTTGTATATGCTACACCCCGTGGCAGTCATCCCTGCAATGTTTTTGTCCTCAGTTCGAGAGTGGTAGTTTCGAAACAGCCAAAAACAAAGCGCAACATGACGCCTTCCAATATGTAGTGCTCCGCCCAGCGACTCCATCCTGCTCATAGGACATCGTTGTCGCATGGGGCAGATGCGGGTACAAAATTACGAATTTTATGCGAAACAAGAAAATATCTTCGGGATTATTTGCAGGTTAATGTTGCGTCATTGATTACTGTTTTGCAACACAACAGAGGCATCGCTGCAGAATAGTTGTTACAACTTTTCTGAAAGTTCTTACAACTTTAAAAATAGTTGTAACAGCTTTTTGAAAAGTTGTAACAGCTTTTTATGAGAAATGGATGGTCTGATACTGTCATTCAGCCTCTTTTGCAACTCAGCGCCGGCTCTGTCAGCATCTAATCATTCATTCTTACTGCCGGATTCTCCGCAGTCTTCTTTTCCTTCATCGGCATCCTCAAGAATCTCCGGAAACAGCATCATGTGTTCCAATGGGGCAGAGTTGCCAAAAATAAATTCGCTATAGCGGGTTATGTTGTCGTAGGTTGCCAAGAAACAGAAGTCGTTGATGGTATAGATGTCCTTTGGGGTCTTGACAATTTGCCTTAGGATGGTGTTCAGGCAACGGTTTCGCATCCGGTTGTACTCCATATTCAAAATCATGCCGTCGCGCGATGGGCTTTCCGCCACCTGCTTAAGAACACGCCACGTACGCCACACCTCATGCAGATAGCGTGAGTACTTACCCTTCATCATCAGTTGTTCCAACAATGGAATGGCGGGATGCGGCTCTTCGTGCCTGTTTTGATGGGCCATCTCAATAGTATAAAGACATTCCTTGTCAAAACTGCTAGTCTCATGCAACATCCTTTTCAGATAGCTGCTACTCTCTTCAGACTGTATCTTCCGCAGGTTATAGACCGAGTCATAGTTTGGAATGAACTGCTTAATATCCATATACTTCTCAACGTCCTTCTCTGTAATCTGTCCGTAATGGTTCAATGCAAATCGGCTCGATAGTTTGTCGGCAAATGTCTTATAGGCAGACCACACATGATCCCATAGCACGGAATCCGCCTGATTCCACAGGGCAGTATCTCTTGGCAAGATGGCTACAAGCGTTTTTACATATTGCTCGGCTGCTGCCCTTGTACCTTTATCCTTGATGACATTGGTCTTTAGCAATCCTATTGTATCATTGACAACCTCGCCAAACCTGAACCACAGTTCTGCGTCACAATATGCCGCCCTCAAAATGGCATAGCCATTGGCTACATCCACCATGTCGTTGATAACAGGATGTTCAGGCAACGATGAGTCTGCCATGAAGTAGATGTCCTTATTGGATAATGTCTCGATGTAGAATCCTTCGTCACCTTCAACGGATTCCTCCCCAGCATCTGCTGCTTGCTCGTTTTCTTCTTTTCCTTGCTTGGGTAAATATACAACAACAATCCCAATGAGGATAAAAGCAACAAAACCAAATATAAACTTCTTCATATATTACAAACATTATTATATCATTGCTTCGTTTACAACCAACTCCCTCGGCAGTGTAATCACCTTCAAACGCTCATACCAGATACGTGAAGACCCGGCAATGTGTTTCTGCGTATGTCCGCTGATGATGTAGTAATTAGCCATATACTCATCCATCATCTCCAAGAACACTTTTTTGATGCGCGAACATTTCTCGTTGATGGCGTTGTCGAGTGGATTCACCAAATGGTCCACACCCTCCATGATTTTCTCCTTGTCCATCATCCTTGCTGTCTGCATATAGTAGCGCGTCAGTTCCTCCCGATACTCACCCAACCGCTTGAACTCGATACCTTCAGGATGTGACAGAAACAACAGATACACCGCCTTGTGTACAGGTTGCAACTCTATTTCTTTGTTACTGAAGTCCACTAAAAAGAACCTGTATTCCTTAGTAATCAGCAGCCTGCTCAGTTTCGCCCTTGCCGCCTCAATGCGCAGTTCTTCAAGCAACGGCGTACCGATGGCTCGCAACAGCAAGTCCTTACGACCTGCAGCAATCAGCTCCCTTACCGATGAAGCAAGCTCAGCAGCGATTTCTTCGGGTGTCCTTTCCATCATTTGCTGGTTATTCTTCTGTTTCGGCTATGATGTTTGACAGCCAATTCTTGACCTTATCGCCAATCGTAGGTTGAGTCTTCGGTTCTTCCACTACCACTGGCGGCTCCGGCTCTGGTGCTGGCTCCACTACAAATTCCGGCTCTGGAGTCGGTTCTTCTGTTTCCTTCTTGACAGGCCTGTATAATTGCGGAATCAGGCTCTCGTAGTAAGCATCGTCCTTTAGCGATTCGTCTATATCCTGACTTTCTTCCATTCCTGTGGCAAGTATCGTCACCTTGGCATCCTCGCCAATGCTGTTATCGCTCGATATGCCCCAAATCACCTCGATATATGGATCCAGACTGTCAAAGAAATCGTCAATCTCCTGCATCTCGGGCACCATGATGGGGGCATCCTCGCTGGAATAGATATTAAACAAAATGCGTTTAGCCTTGCTGATGTCACTACCATAAAGCAGTGGCGAATGCAAAGCATTCTGTATGGCTCGCTCCACTCGCTTCTCACCACTGGCCCGTCCCATTGCCATGATGGCACCGCCACCGTCGCGCATCGTCGTTTCCACATCACGGAAGTCAAGGTCAATCCCACCATTGCTGTTCACCGTTATCAGTTCCGATATGCCCATCACGGCATCCTTCAGGATATTGTCGGCTCTTGCGAATGAATCCTTTACAGAGATTGGTGTATCAGCATAGACATCACACAATCGTTCGTTGTTGATGATGAGCAGCGCATCTACATTCTTCCGCATCTCGTCCACACCCTTCAGTGCACGGATAATCTTCTGCTTCTTCTCAAAGCGGAAAGGAATGGTCACGATTCCGATGGTCAGCAGGCCCATCTTCCTTGCTACACTGGCCACCACAGGTGCCGAACCAGTTCCCGTTCCGCCGCCCATGCTGGCTGTGATGAACACCATCTTCGTGCCGTCGCTCAACAGATGTTCGATGTCGGCAATGTTCTTCTCTGCCTCTGACCGCCCGATTTCAGGCTTGCCTCCTGCGCCCAGTCCCTCGCCAAGGAGTATCTTGACAGGCACAGGCGATGGTGCCAACGACTTACTATCTGTATTACATACCGCCAATGTCACGCCAGAAATCTTCTCGTTGTACATGTTCCTGACGGCATTGCAACCGCCGCCGCCCACGCCAATTACCTTGATAATACCCTGCATCTTGTCCTCTACAGGCCCAAAGTCTAATATCTCATCCATATTCACTCATTAATTCGGATTCGCCTGCAAAGGTACTTGTTTTTTATGAAATTGCCAAGTGTTCACAAGGCTTGCGTTGATATTCATCCATATAGTCAGTCATTATTCAATTATACTTTCACTCTCGTCGCTGTGCTTATCTTCGTTCTACATCAGTCCAATTCCCACTCCACAAGATTCCCTGGTAGCGCAATCTTTTTCACCTCGCCCCTCTCGCCATCAACATAATAGCTTTTCGCCATATAGTCATCAAACTGCCCGACAAAGGCGGCTCTTATGCGAGCACACTTCTCGTTGATAGAATTGAGCATGGGATTTGTCACATCCTCTATACTTTGTATTGCTCTGTCTGTCAATCCTAATGGCTTTAACTGATTGTATATTCCTGTTAGTTCCTTCCGATAGTCTGGCAACTGTTTAAATGCGATGCCCTCTGGGTGACGAAGGAACAACAGATAAACAGCCTTTACCAATGGCTCCATCTTGATTTCCATATCGTTGTAATCGGGCAAAATGATTAGGAAAATATTTGGATGATAAAAGAAAAATGCCTATCTCTATAGCGGTAAATCCGCCAGTTTCCCATAAGGGCTTCGTAAAAGAGGGAACGTTATTATTTATAGCCATAATGCAGTCGTTCCACATTCCGGCACAGATGGCCATGCTTGTGCTGTTGTAGTTAGGAAGTAAGAGAATTGTTTTGTTTCTGGAAAAAACAGACAAGTTTCTTTGTTTTGCTCTTTACTTTTTCGTATCTTTGCAGCATGGAATGGAAAATCATTCATTTGGCAGAGACTGATTCTACGAATTGCTGGTTGCGCAAGAACTTTGCTCTCGGTAAGGTGGGAGCAGACTCTGAGGGAACAGGGTGTTTGTCAGGAGCAGACGCTGTGGTGGTATGGGCTGACTATCAGACGGCAGGCAGGGGACAAGGCTCTAACCGATGGGAGAGTGAGCGTGGCCAGAACCTGACTTTCTCGATGCTGATACACCCGCGTGGCATTAAGGCGCACCGGCAGTTCTGCATCTCGATGGCTATCTCGCTGGCCATCTGTGAGGCTTTGGGGCAGCACATCGGTCATCTGAGCATAAAATGGCCTAACGACATTTATTGGCGCGACAGCAAGATTGGCGGCATCCTGATTGAGAACACGTTACAAGGAAGTATTGTCAAGGACTGCATTATCGGCATTGGGCTGAACATCAACCAACGCGTGTTCCGTAGCGATGCTCCCAACCCTGTGTCGATGTGGCAGATTAGTGAGCAGGAGACTGACTGCGAGCAGTTGCTTCACGACATTCTCCGAAATTTTGAGGACTATCTTGGGCGGAGATGTAAGGACGATTATCTGTCTAAGCTCTATCGGCGTCGCGGCTTTTTCCCGTACGCCGACAAGGAGGGAGCCTTTATGGCCGAAATCCGGGATGTGGAGGATGACGGTCACCTGTTGCTGCTGGATGACTCTGGCGAGGAACGGCGTTATGCCTTCAAGGAAGTAACTTTTATTATATAGTAATTATGGCTAGATTCAAGAGAATTCTGTTAAAGCTGTCGGGTGAGAGCCTGATGGGAAAGCAGGGCTACGGCATCGACCCGGAGCGCCTGAGCGACTATGCGCGACAGATTAAGGAGGTTAGTGAGATGGGGGTGCAGATAGGCATCGTCATCGGTGGTGGAAACATCTTTCGCGGACTCAGCGGGAGCCAAAAGGGCTTTGACCGCGTGAAGGGCGACCAGATGGGCATGTGTGCCACGGTAATTAACTCGCTGGCATTAAGTTCGGCACTGGGAGCTATTGGTGTGAAGAACAAGGTGCTGACGGCTATCCGCATGGAGCCTATCGGCGAGTTCTACACTAAGTGGAAGGCTATCGAGGCTATGGAGCAGGGATTCGTGTGCATATTCTCGGCAGGCACTGGCTCTCCGTATTTTACTACCGATACGGGTTCCAGTCTGCGTGGCATTGAGATTGAGGCTGACGTGATGTTGAAGGGAACGCGTGTGGACGGTGTGTATACTGCCGACCCAGAAAAGGATCCTGCAGCAACGAAGTTTGATGCTATTACTTATAAAGAGGTACTCGCGCGTGGCTTAAAGGTGATGGACCTGACGGCCATCTGCATGTGTCAGGACAACCATCTGCCCATTTATGTCTTCAACATGGACATTGTTGGTAACCTGAAGCGCGTGATGGAAGGTGAAGAGATTGGTACGCTGGTGCACAACTAAGCCTCTTCTACGAAGTCAACGTATTCGCCATCTGCGTCGTCGAAAATCTTTCGGTTGCCACGCTGCTCGTGATGGTGGTCAATAATGGTTTCGCCCGTTGCCGTCTGTGTGCGACGGGCTTCTTCTTGTTCTGCCCCGGACTGGGTGTTCTGACTTGTGCGGCTGTCCTGAGTGTTGAACGCACCTTGACTGCCCTGTGTGTTTTGTCGCTGGCTGTACTGCTGCCGCTGGCGGCCAATTTCCTCGCGGAAGCGCTGTTGCTTCTGGTCCGCAGCTTGTTCAACGGCTTTTTTGAAGTCGCGAAGTTTCTTGAAGATATATCCTCCTACCAATAGGGCGATAAATACGACGAGGAAGAAGATAAATAAAAGAATTTCCATTGTCAGGGCATTTTTAGTGTTTTGAATACGGTTTTAGTGTTTTGAAAACAGTTTAAGTCTTCTGAGTGGGCGGATGTCGTTATTTCTTTTTTTGTCCGTTATTCATGACGGAGAGCACGACATACCATGCAATGATGGCGGCTATGCCGCTAACGCGGAGAATGAGCAGTAAGGGAATGCAGGTGATGAGGAAGATGTACTTGATGTCGTTGCCCTTCCATCCCCACGTCTTGAATTTTAGTGCGAACATAGGAATCTCGCTGACCAGCAGGTAACAGCTGACGAACATGCCGGCAAGCACGGCCCAGAAAAGGGTGGGGGAGGCCAGCAGCTGGTCGCCGGTACCCACAAGTAGTGAGGCCCAGAAGAGTGCATTGGCTGGGGTGGGTAGTCCAATGAATCCCATGGCCTGGCGTTCGTCGAGATTGAATTTGGCTAAACGCAGTGCTGAAAAGGCTGCCATGATGAAGGCGGCATAGCAGAGATAGTGCCACGGGAGGTACTCTATGCCCGTCTTGAAGAAATCGAAGAGTATGGCCGAGGGGGCGAAACCAAAGGTGATGCAGTCGGCCAGCGAGTCGAGTTCCTTGCCGATGGGTGAACTGACACCTAACAGTCGTGCCGACATGCCGTCGAAGAAGTCAAAGACTGCGCCGATAATAATAAACAACAGCGCCATGTCCCATACGCCACAGAGTGCCCAGTAGGTGGCAATGCACCCCGAGATGAGGTTCAGGCAGGTAATAGTATTGGGTATATGTTTCTTCATAGCTATAGTTTTGCAATAACAGTCTGGTCGCCTGTTGTGGGCTGTCCCATGGTCACGCAGACCTTGGCGGTCAGTGGCAGGAACACGTCAACACGTGAGCCCAGCTTGATGAATCCCAGATGCTCGTCGATGTAGCATTCCTCACCGTCCTTGGCGTATGTTACAATGCGACGCGCCATGGCTCCGGCAATCTGGCGCACCAGAATGTCCTGACCGTTGGCAGCGGTAATCATGATGTCGGCATGCTCGTTTTCTTCACTGGCTTTAGGAAGCCACGCCTTGTGGTAGTTGCCGTTCTGGTGATGTACGAACTTTACTTTTCCGTCGACGGGGAACCAGTTGGCATGGACGTTCAGTGGACTCATGAAGATACTGATCATCAGGCGCTTGTCATGGAAATACTCGTTCTCCTCTGTTTCTTCCACCACTACAATCTTTCCGTCTGCAGGGGCTACGACCAGTCCCTCAGTATCGCCATTAAAATAACGGATCGGGCAGCGGTAGAAGTTAAGAGCCATGAGCCAGGCGGCACCAAAGACGGCAACGAAGAGCCAAAAGGGTATCTTGTTGTCAATGAAAAACCAAAGTAGCAGTGCGATAGCCGTCAAGGCCGTCATGCTGCAGATAAGTTCGTTGGTGCCTTCGCGGTGTATTCTTATTTTCTTGAGCTTTTTTATTCTTTCTCCCATGGGGTTTGTTTCGATAGTTCAATGTCTTTACCGATGCAAAGGTACGTAATAATTATGAATAATGGTGCTATTGTTTAATGAAATCAATTAATAATTATGAAATTTTTTGGTAATTTCGTGTTTTCAGCGTAACTTTGAGGCTCAAAAACCGCATATCACGACTTTTATGGAAGACTTCATACATCTGCATGTACATACTTATTATTCTATTCTTGACGGTCAGTCCAGTATTAAGCGACTGGTTGACAAGGCTATAGGCAATGGCATGCGCGGCATGGCCATCACCGACCATGGCGACATGTTCGGTATTAAGGAATTTCATGATTATGTGGGGGGCATCAACAAGGGAAGGAAAAAGGAAGGCTTGGAACCCTTTAAACCCATTTTTGGCTGTGAGATGTACGTGTCGCGTTATGGTTCAAAGTCATTGCGCCGTGGTAAGGAAGACCAGAGCGGTTATCACCTCATTGTGCTGGCCAAGAACTATAAGGGGTATAAAAATCTGATAAAACTGGTCAGCCGTTCGTGGGTGGATGGCTATTACATGCGTCCGCGTACCGACCGTGAGGATTTGGAGCAGTACCATGAAGGGCTGATTGTTTGCTCGGCATGTATAGCCGGCGAGGTGCCCAAGAAGATTCTGAATGGCGATATAGCCGGAGCCCGCGAAACCATCGAGTGGTATCACCGTGTGTTTGGCGACGATTACTATCTGGAGTTACAGCGCCACGAGGTAAAGGATCCTACCATCCGCGCCAACCGTGAGACATTTCCCCTTCAGCAGAAAGCCAACAAGGTGCTCATAGAACTGGCCCATGAGTATGGCATCAAGCTCATCTGCTCGAACGATGCTCACTTCGTCGATCAGGAGAATGCCGAGGCTCATGACCATCTGCTCTGTCTGTCGACGGGTAAAGACCTTGATGACCCTACGCGTATGCTGTACTCGAAGCAAGAGTGGTTCAAAACCCGCGAGGAGATGAACGACATCTTCAGTGACGTGCCTGAGGCGCTGTCAAATACCCTTGAGATATTAGATAAGGTTGAGATATACAGTATCGACCACGACCCCATCATGCCTTTCTTCCCCATTCCCGAGGAGTTTGGAACAGAGGAGCAGTGGCGCGAAAAGTTCACAGAGGAACAACTTTACGAGGAGTTCACGCGCGACGAGAACGGAGAGAACCCACTGCCACGAGAAGAAGGCGAGAAGAAAATCAAGAAGCTGGGTGGTTATGACAAGCTGTACCGTATCAAGTTCGAGGCCGACTACCTGGCAGAACTTGCGTATAAAGGTGCCAAGCAGCGCTATCTGCCCAACGAAGAACTAAAGATAGAAAAGGTGGAAGTGAAGTTGACGGAAGCAGATTTTTCATTCTTCATACTTCATTCCTCATTACCAAAGGAAGTTGACGACCGTATACGTTTTGAGCTGCACATCATGAAGACGATGGGTTTCCCGGGCTACTTCCTCATTGTGCAGGACTTCATCAATTCTGCTCGCGACGAACTGGGCGTGATGGTTGGCCCTGGCCGTGGGTCGGCAGCAGGTTCGGTGGTGGCTTACTGTCTGGGTATTACGAAAATAGACCCGCTGAAATACGACCTGCTGTTCGAGCGTTTCCTGAACCCAGACCGTATCTCACTGCCTGATATCGATACCGACTTCGACGATGACGGCCGTGGCAAGGTGTTGAAATGGGTTGAAGACAAGTACGGGCATGAGAATTGCGCACACATCATCACCTACGCCACCATGGCCACGAAAAACTCCATTAAGGATGTGGCACGTGTGGAGAAGGTGCCTATAGCTGAGTCGAACCGTCTGTGTAAGGCCATTCCTGACCGTTTGCCCGAGGTCGATGGAAAGACCCCGAAGATGAATCTGGTGAATGCCATCAAGGCTGTCCCAGAATTGCGTGACGCTGAGGCCAGCAACGACCCAGCAGTACGTAACACCATTAAATATGCCAAGATGCTGGAGGGTACCGTCCGTGGTACGGGCATCCATGCCTGTGGCTTCATTATCTGCCGCGATCCCATCTCGGACTGGGTGCCTGTCAGTACGGCTGACGATCCGGACTTCAAAGACCAGAAGACCAACTGCACGCAGTATGACGGTCATGTTATTGAGTCGACAGGACTCATCAAGATGGACTTCCTCGGACTGAAGACGCTGTCGGAGATGAAAGAGGCCTGTGCTGTCATCAAGCAGACACGAGGCATCGACATTGATCTGGACAAGATACCCATCGACGACCCAAAGACCTATGAACTCTATCAGCAAGGTCGCACCATTGGTACATTCCAGTTTGAGTCGGCAGGTATGCAGAAATACCTGCGCGAACTGCAGCCTACGGTCTTCGAAGACCTCATTGCCATGAACGCCCTCTACCGCCCCGGGCCAATGGGCTACATCCCGCAGTTCATTCGTCGTAAGCATGGCGAGGAACCCATCACTTACGACATCCCCGTCATGGAGAAATATCTGAAGGATACTTATGGCATCACCGTCTATCAGGAGCAGGTGATGTTGCTGTCGCGACTGCTGGCCGACTTCACCCGAGGTGAGAGCGACGCACTGCGTAAGGCCATGGGAAAGAAGAAGAAGGACATCGTTGACGCCATGAAACCCAAGTTTATTGAGGGAGGCAAGAAGAACGGTCATGACCCGAAAGTGCTGGAGAAGATATGGAGCGACTGGGAAGCCTTTGCCTCTTATGCCTTTAATAAGTCGCATGCAGCCTGTTACTCGTGGGTTGCTTTCCAGACGGCCTACCTTAAAGCCAACTATCCGGCAGAGTTCATGGCGGCCATCATGAGTCGTCGGCGTGACCAGATTTCGGAAATAACGAAACTCATGGACGAGTGTAAGGCGATGAAGATAGCTACGCTGGGGCCTGATGTCAACGAGTCGTATCAGAAATTTGGCGTGAACCAGAAAGGAGAGATACGTTTTGGACTGGCAGCCATCAAGGGTATGGGCGACGGTGTGGCTGAGGCTATCATCGTTGAGCGTGAGAAGAACGGCCCTTATAAAGATATTATTGACTTTGTGGAACGCATTAATTTCAGTCAGGTTAACCGTAAGGCCTTCGAGGCGTTGGCCCTTAGCGGTGGATTTGACTCGTTCGGTATCCGTCGTGAAGACTTTTTCGCTCAGAACGCCAAGGGCGAAACGACTATCGAAATACTGATGCAGTATGGGCAGAAGTTCCAGCGTGAACAGCAGGAGGCACGCACCTCGCTGTTTGGCGATTCCGAGGAGTTCAAGGCTCAGCCTCCAGTATTGCCTAAGACAGATATGCGCTGGAGCGATATTGAACGACTCAATAAGGAACGAGAGCTGGTGGGCATCTACCTGTCGGCTCATCCGCTGGACGAATACAGGATAGTTCTTGACAACCTGTGTAACTCACGGTGTGAGGAGTTGGCCGACCGATGTGCAGCTATGTCTGACCGCGAGGATGTTACCTTGGGGGGTATTGTGACGGGCATTCGCACCGGTACATCGGCAAAGACGCAGAAGCCATGGGGCAGCATAACCCTTGAGGACTTCCACGGCTCTGGAGAATTGATGCTCTTCGGTGACGATTGGTTGAACCAGGGGGGAAAGTTCATAGAGGGTGTGGCGGTCTATGTCACGGGCAAGATGGCCTCCCGTTTCTACAACAATAACCAGAAGGAGTTAAAAGTCAGCAATGTAGAACTGCTTCAGAGCGTTAAGGAACGCGCCATTAACCGCATCACTATCTCGATGGATGCCGACTTGCTGGATGAGGCAGTTGTCAACGAACTCGACGAACTCATGACCCATAGCCCTGGCAAGACGCAGGTATATTTCCTGCTGCACGATGCTTTAGGCAAGAAGCATGTCTTGCTGCGCAGTCAGTCGAAAACCATCGACGTCCGCAGTGACCTTATACAGTATATTGAACAAAACGAGAGTTTAAACTATAAGATTAATTAAAAACAAAACAAGTAACGAATTATGGAAGTAACAATCACAAATGAGAACTTTGAGAGTCTGAAGAATGGCGAACAGCCCTTAGTTGTTGATTTCTGGGCCACATGGTGCGGTCCATGCCGTATGGTTGCCCCCGTCATTGCCGAGCTGGCTGCTGAGTATGATGGCAAACTGGTTGTCGGCAAGTGCGATGTCGAGGACAATGAAGACCTTGCTGCAGAGTTTGGCATTCGTAACATTCCCACCATCCTTTTCTTCAAGGGGGGGCAGGTAGTCGATAAGTTGGTCGGTGCTCAGCCTAAGGCAAAGTTGCAGGAGAAGTTTGAGGCCCTACTGTAATAAACACATAAAAAACGCAACGAATGATGATGAAACTGAAACTACTAACTGGTTCCTTGCTGGCTGCTGCTGCTCTCACCGTGCAGGCACAAAACGTGATGGATGTCAATACGAAGAAACTGGGTGCTCCCATCCAGTCGACCATGTATGGCATCTTCTTTGAGGATATCAACTATGCTGCTGATGGCGGACTCTATGGCGAACTGGTGAAGAATCGTTCGTTCGAATTCCCTGACCACCTGATGGGCTGGCAGGCCTTTGGAAAGTTTGAGGTCGAAGACGACGGCCCTTTCGAGCGTAACCCGCATTACATCGTGTTGAAAGACCCTGAGCATAAGGAACGTCGTACGGGTCTTGTCAACGAGGGCTTCTTCGGTATCGGCGTGCAGAAGGGAGAGAACTATCGCTTCTCTGTTTGGGCCAAGGCCCCCAAGGGACAGACCACCATTCGCGTCCAACTCATTGACGAGAACTCGATGGATGAGAAGCAGGAGTTTGTTGAGAAGGAACTCACCATTACTTCTAAGGAGTGGAAGAAGTATTCCCTGCAACTTACCTCACCCCGTGACGAAAAGCACGCCAAGCTGCGCATCTTCCTCAAAGGTACCGACCCTGTGGCCTTGGAACACATATCGCTGTTTCCTGTCAACACCTTTAAGAACCGAGAAAACGGTATGCGCCGCGACTTGGCACAGGCACTGGCCGACCTACATCCAGGCATCTTCCGCTTCCCCGGCGGCTGTATCGTCGAGGGTGGCGACTTGGAGGAACGCTACCAGTGGAAGAATTCCGTGGGTCCCGTCGAGAACCGCCCGCTGAACCACAACCGCTGGGAGTACACCTTCGACTATCGCTACTATCCCGACTACTACCAGTCCTATGGTCTTGGCTTCTTCGAATTCTTCCAACTCTCCGAGGACATCGGTGCTGAACCCCTGCCCATCCTCAATGTTGGTATGGCCTGCCAGTATCAGAACTGGGAGAACGAGAAGGCACATGTAGCCATTGACGACCTGCAGCCCTATATTGACGACTGTCTGGACCTCATTGAATTTGCCAATGGCCCTGTTGACTCCAAGTGGGGTAAGGTGCGTGCTGACATGGGACACCCTGCACCCTTCAACATGAAGTACATCGGTGTGGGCAACGAGCAGTGGGGTGAGTTCTACTACGAGCGCTTGAAGCATTTCGTTTCAGCCATTCGTGCCAAGTATCCCCAGATAAAGATTGTAGGCACCAGCGGTCCCGTCCCTGAGGACGTGCCCGATGCAACCTATCGCTTCGAGGACGGTTGGAAGGCTATGAAGGCACAGAAGGCTGATCTGGTTGACGAGCACTACTATCGTGACGAGCAGTGGTTCCTCACCCATGGCCTGCGCTACGACACTTACGACCGTAAAGGTCCGAAGGTGTTTGCCGGCGAGTATGCCTGCCACGGCAAGGGTAAGAAGTGGAACCACTACGAGGCCGCCATCCTTGAGGCTGCCTTCATGACTGGTTTCGAACGCAATGCCGATGTGGTACACATGACTACTCCTGCACCACTTTTCGCCCATGTTGATGGTTGGCAGTGGCGTCCTGACCAGATATGGTACGACAACACTCAGATGTTCAAGACTGTTTCGTACTACGTTCAGCAGCTCTATGCCACCAATGCAGGCACCAACGTGCTGTCGCTGACCATGGACAAGAAGCCTGTGGCCAATCAAGCCGGTCAGAACGGACTCTTTGCCTCGGCAGCCTTCGATGCCAAGACTGGCGAGGTTATTGTAAAGGTTGCCAACACGTCGACGCAGCAGCAACCCGTCCTGCTGAACTTCAGCGATGTCAAGGGTGACCGCACGGCACAGACACTGACACTCTGCCATAACGGCATGGACGACGAGAACAGCATCCAGCGTCCCGAACTCATCACCCCCCAAAAGGGTACAGCTCAGGTAGCGGGTGACAAGAAGAAGGCTACGATTACTGACCAGTTGCCTCCTATGTCATTCCGCATCTATCGTTTCGCACGATAAACGCTGACTTTAATCATCAAGGGGTGTGTTCTTTTGTGGAACACACCCCTTTCCTTTTTGCCTATGATGAAGGAAGTTGCTTCGCTTCCAACCAGGCTTGAGAATTTCTCTGAGGATTTACATCATGGCGGTGAGGAAGTTCTCGTAGCCGAGCTTTTTGATGTAGTTCAGATACTGTGCCTCCCAGGCCATGTGCTCTACCTCACCGTCAATCCACTTCTGGATGAGTTTCTGCGTGGGATAGTCGTCCTTGAAGGCGTCGGCCAGCTTGTTCCAACCGTTCAGGCGGTCGTAGGCCGAGAAAGCGAAATGTTGCTTACTGTTTCCAAACCATACAGCGCCCAGCTAGGCAAACTGTTTCAGTGCTTCTTCTTTTGTCATAGTTGTTTTGTTTTAAAGGGTTTATAAATAAAGATGTGATTCTGCTAAAATATGTATGGAATGGAAATGCTATAAAAATGTAACGAACAATGGAAATGGAGTGCCGCTGAACTTTAGGGTGCTGGACAATCCCATGCCCACCAGTTTCGCCGAGTTTGCCGACCAAATTCGCCGAGTTTGCTTTTCAGAAGTTCAAGAATGGGGAAGCCGAAACAGTCTAAACATAAAGCCGCTGAACGTCACTGACAATACAGTCTGGCACCAGACCCATAATGGAATCACCCCTCCTGACACGCTCACGAATCTCGGTACTCGACACGGGGAACAGCGGAGCGTCGAAAGTTCCCGCATGGCCAGCGCGGGGATAGACGGCGACCTTATAGTTGCGCAGGATGTCCTTCCACTGGTGCCATCGCTCGAAGTGGGCCCAGTTGTCGCCACCTATTAATAATATAAAGGTATGATCGGGGTAGTCGCAACGCAAGTGCTGCAGTGTGTTCCACGTATAAGAGGGACGCGGCAGCCGGAACTCGTAGTCGCTGGCCGTCACGCCTCGTACGTCCAGTAGTGCTTTTTTTGCCAGCTGCAATCGCTGTTGGTCGTCAAGTAGCGTCAGGTCCTGCTTCAGCGGATTCTGGGGCGACACCATCAGCCACACCTCGTCAAGGTGGCACTGAGCCAATGCTGCCTGGGCAATGGCCACATGGCCTGCGTGGATGGGGTTGAACGACCCGCCGAAGATGCCGATCTTCATGCTTTGACGTTTGACGTTTGATGTTTGGGGTGGCGTTTATGATTTCAAGAAGTCCTGAACGATGCGTAGGGTTTCCTGCTTCGCCGTTTCCAGGTCATCGTTGACAATGATACGGTCGAACTGGGGGGCAAAGGTCATCTCGTACTCCGCCTTGGCCAGACGCTGCTCAATGGCCTCCTGCGTGTCGGTGCCCCGGCCTACCAACCGGCGCCGCAGTTCGTCGACACTGGGGGGCTGAATGAACAGGCTCAATGCTTCGTCAGCATAATGGCGCTTGATGTTGATGCCACCCTTCACATCAACGTCGAACACCACGTTCTGACCTTGCTCGCGCTGACGCTCCACCTGCGCCTTCAGTGTGCCATAGAAACGGTTCTTGTACACTTCCTCGTACTCTAAGAACTCTTCGTTCCGTATTTTATCCCTAAAGGCTTCAGGCGTCAGGAAAAAATACTCCACACCGTCCTGCTCGCTGCCACGCGGTGCACGACTGGTACAGCTAATCGAGAAATACAGCATCAGCTCGGGGTGCTCCTGCATCAGCCAATTGACAATGGTGCTCTTACCACTGCCGCTGGGGGCACTTACTATAATCAGTTTTCCTTTCATAATCAGTCTCTCTTTCAGGTCTTAAACTAAATAACTGGCTGGCCTACAGCGCATTCAGCACCTGCTCCTTAATCTGCTCCAGTTCGTCTTTCATCTTCACCACAATGTTCTGCATCTCCGCCTGATTCGACTTCGACCCCGTAGTGTTAATCTCACGTCCCATCTCCTGGGCAATGAATCCCAGCTTCTTGCCCTGTCCGGGCTGGTCGGCCATGGTCTCGCGGAAGTATTTCAGATGGTTGGTCAGGCGCTGTTTCTCCTCGCTGATGTCCAGTTTCTCTATGTAGTAGATAAGCTCCTGCTCCAGCCGGTTCTTGTCGTAGTTCACATCGGGAATCTGCTTCAGACCGTCAATGATGCGCGAACGTATCTTCTCTACTCTTCCCTTCTCGTAAGGCTCGATGGAAGCCAGCAACCGTTCTATGTTATCTATCTTCTCACTGAACTTCTTTTCTAAGGCAGCACCCTCCTGCGTACGGAAGTCCACCAGATGCTGCACGGCTTCGAAGACTCCCTGGCGGACTGCCTGCCATTCGCCGTCGTCCAGCACCTCCATCTCCGTCTTTGTCAGCACGTCGGGCATACGCGTCAGTGTCAGTATCCAGTCAGTACCCGACAGCTGGTGACTCTCACCAAAACTCTTCAACTGCTGGTAGTAGCTCTCCATGAGCTGTACATTCACCGGAGCAGCATCAACGGCAGCATCCTTCTCTATCCATACCGACATCTCCACCTTGCCACGCAGCAGTCTTTCGGACACTATCTGCCTGATGTCCATCTCCTTCTCACGATAGAGCGGAGCAATGCGGGTGGTGAGGTCCAGCTGTTTGGAGTTCAGCGATTTGATTTCTACATTGATTTTCTTTCCATTGTAAGCTACGAGAGCCTTGCCGTAGCCAGTCATTGATTGTATCATACTTCCTTTTCCTTTTTAGGTGCAAAGGTACGAATAAGCGAGCGAAATGCAAAAGGAAAACTTGTTTTTCTTTTCATTCCCGAGCGCAAGTCCCTAAGAGACAAAGTCTCAAAGGTACGAATAAGCGAGCGAAATGCAAAAGGAAAACTTGTTTTTCTTTTCATTCCCGAGCGCAAGTCCCTAAGAGACAAAGTCTCAAAGGTACGAATAAGCGAGCGAAATGCAAAAGGAAAACT